>Ga0315915_1003197_pt1 | contig 20848 bp, 10 predicted proteins | sample MpolbnodulesMG_FD_207738 | JGI IMG/M metagenome (GOLD analysis project Ga0315915, IMG submission 207738) | Medicago polymorpha root nodule microbial communities from Los Angeles, California, United States - branched nodules | ecosystem: Host-associated > Plants > Roots > Nodule | place: USA... | reverse complement strand
CAATTCATAGAAGATTGTAGAAAAGAGTTTGTGCTTGCTTACCTTGTAATTCAGGCCTTCTAGAAGTCTTATGCAATCAGAAAGAAGAAAATCATAACCAAACTTTGATCGTAGAATAAGGAAACAATATTGCACGTTTCAATCCATATAATAGAAATATGATTGTATCAAGAAAATCATTGATCAAACACTAATTTCCCAAACGATCTAAGTCCATACTAATTGAATTTAATGATATTGACATGTATTGTATCAATAGTAGACTCTGCTAAATTAATTGTCATAACCATAATATTGGTTATATGAAACTAATAGTATGAACCATTCACTTCTGGGAATGACGTTCAATTTTACCATTTTGGTCAAGAGCCACTCTTTGTTCAATTACAAATGTGACTAATCTTTCAAAAATATTCTTGAAGATACTCACTTATTTTGCTACTTCATGAGCATTTTGAATGACATAGAACTAGACATATTGTCTCATATTTTCTCTCTTTTATTTTTATAGATCAAATAGATCTTATAAATTTCTATCATGTTTTAAATGTGTTGTTCTTCGGGAACTCAAACACAAACCTCTATCAACAATGACAAAGGAAATCACAATAATTTTATTATGCAATCTTTCACAAATGCTTGATATTAAGTTATTAGTTCTTCTAAAACTATATCTCAAATATTTATAAATAATGATCAAGAAAAATCTTTGTTTGAGCGGTCCTTCAAGGATTCTTTAATATTAAAAGAAAATTAGTTCTTCAAGAACTATATTTCACGTGATCTTCATAATGATCAAAAAAAATACATTCTTTATACAATCCTTCCGGGATTATGAATATTAGTTAACCTTTAATTTATCCTTTGAATGACCAAGAAAAAAAAATTCTTTATATAATCTTTTCCAATTAGAATCGCGTGAGTAATCTTATTTGAATAACTTTTACCAAGAAAAATAAGATAACAAAATATGAACAACAAAATAGAAACAATGAAAATCATTTCAAGCGTTGTGACTATAATAAATGTAAAACACTGTAAAGGGCACTAATCTAGTAGAAGAGCAGGTCCCAAACAGTTTTACTTCCTCATTTACTTCGTGCCCTTCTAATCACTACTAATTTCAAATTTATCACCCAAAAATAATGCATTTTCAAATCATGAAGGTTTAATATGTTGTCCATATTTTGTGTGAATTTGCATCAGACAGTGAGCAAAGGGAAAGTTGGCCCTTGCTTAAATTCCTATTTAGCTTACAAGTAGTTTTAGAAACCAATATTCACAAATATTTCATAAATAATAATATTAACAATTTAACACAAGTTTAGAAATTAGATCATATATTTGAGGAACACCGAAGGAGTACTAACGATAAGATTAAGGGTTCAAACCCTCAAAACTAACTAAATTACTAGCATGCATTTGGCTATAAAAAAAAATTAAAAAAAAAAGGAAGTAGATCACATGAATCATATATATCATATTTCATGAAGTCATGAGCCATTATCAAAAACAAATCGTTTGCTAATTTATCATGAATGGGGATTATGTTTACCAAAACAATGTTTTGCTTTAAAAGCATATTCAAACGACACAAAAACATAAACCATTTATTAGCATATTTGCATGTCAAACCATTCCTATCAATCTCTTAAGACGATGTCTAATCAAAGGATTGATCAGTACGCTAAATTTTCAAACAAAACAACTGGTGACAAAACTGAAGTATACAAAACACTAGAAACATAGAGAGCCTCGGGTCTCAAAACTTAAAAGATAGCAAAGCTTTACTTTTCACACACATGATTTAGAAAAAATATAATTTACTATCATAATGTTTGAAACTTGAAATCATGATAAATCAAGAATAAGTAAATCACAGTATTGAATTAGTTTTGGTATATGAACAAAAGTACTCAATAAAATTTGTCATCTCACGTACAAGCATACATCACCACAAGTAATATAAAATAAAATTAAAACAAGAATCACTATTACCTCATGGCTATAGTTTCTTGTTGATAACGTGTTATGAAATTATATACAAAGCATTGCAAGATATTGTACAACATAGAAAAGTAGAGAGAAAATGATAAACGGAGAACAAGAGAGTATATTGTATTACTTCACAAGTGTGTCATTACATTGCAATATAGGTCCTATTTATAGGACACATATAGGTAAATGGAAGATCACATTACAATCCACTCATCAATGGCAGTTACAATCATATGGAAGGTTAAGGGATGGACATCCATTAATAGGTATATTCATAACATGTCCTAAAATGTAAGCAAAAAAGATCAGCTTTTATCCTATTTAATCTTGTTTTTAAAAAAAATCATCTTTTTCTAGAAAAACTTTTGTTTATTTTCATGAAATTAAATGCAAATTACATTCAATTTTATCTTTCTTCCATTTTCTCCATAACCAATAGTCAATGAAAATTATTTTTACATCTTTCTATAAAACTTATTACAAAGAAAACACAAAAAACTATACTTCAAATTCTTATGTATTAGTTTTCTTAATAAGTGTGGTTTTATTTTTTTGCATACAATTTGGGACGGAGGGATTACGACATATGTGTTCTTTTATGTTGGTACTTGACAAATTCTAAATTACTACGTTCCAAATTAATAAATATAAATAACGACATACTTTCCATTTGGGAGAAACTCTTCCATTGACACTCTTCACATAAGAGTTTCTCCCCATTTGGTTCCCTAAGATAAATTTACGTTAATATTTTGAAAATAGTCATGAGTTTTCAAAATTTTATCATATGGATTTTCTCATATATGTATATAAAATTTGTTTCTATAGATATAAGCAGTTAAAATCTGCAACGATAACAATGCAAACATTGAACGGTGTTATGCATATTAAATAAAAAATCATTTAATAGAAACACTATATTAATGTTGATAATTTGAAAATAGTCACGAGTTTTCAAAATTATTTAATCACAAATTTGATAATAGAAACACTATCTATTAAAAAATTATTTAATAGATCTACCAAAAAATTATCAATGTTTCCAAACCATTCTCAAACTTAACCCATGATTAAACCACTTATTTTAAACACTTAAAACACTTCAAAACACCATTCCTACTTAAAAATTCATAATTCCATAATCATTTTTCAAAAACCCAACAACACACATAATCACTTCCAAATCATGAAACTTATCACTTAAAGTATATATAAAAAGCACCAAACATACCCAATTACATTTAGAACATATAATTCATGAATTCATCAGTAATCAACCACAACATCATCATTTTCATCAAATTAAGCTTTAACACATATTAAGCATGAAATTTAAGCACAAACAACAAGTTTAGGACAAATTTCACATACCCAAATTTATTACATAAACATGAGCACGAAAATTGACTAAAATTCATGAAAAGTCATAATTCACACAAAAGCTCTTATACCCATAAGTAGAAAATGAAGATTATAGCTTATTGATGAAAAGTAACTATCCCCCTTACCTCTAGCTTCAAAGATCCTAGCTATGACTTCAATTTAGCTCTTAACTCTTCAAACTCCAAGCTCTCCCTCTAGCTTCCTCTTCTTTCCTCTTGTGATCTACTTTCTCTCCCTACCTCTTATTTTTTTGTGAAATGAGACAATGAAGGCTTAACCTAATTTTTCACAAGAGTTATGTTTATATAGTCACCTCATAATTGGGATAGGTTTCTAATTGTCTTAATGGGCTTAACATTCTTACCAACTAATTCTCAAAAGTTAATACTCACTTAAACCGTCAAATAACGAATAACTATCGTCTCTAAATAATTAACTCAACTCACTAGTAACTTAGTAAAAATAGTTATTCCCACTAAAACACTAAAAATAATCTTCTAATAAAAAGGACTAATTTACTAGCGACAAATAATTACACTAATAATTACATTAATTTACTAGTGACAAATAAGTACACTAATAACCTTCTAGGCAAAAAAATTCCACTAATCCCGAATAAAATACACATAGAGACAAATAATTACACACAAGCGCATATAAACACATAATAAATCATTAAAATAATTCTAGCAAAAAATTGTTTGTTACATGGCACATGTTTTACGATGACATGGCATATGAGGTGTCACAGAGACAAAAGTGAAAGTAGAAAATTATCACTTTGGTCCCTTAACCAAAACTCAATATCCACAAAATGAATCTCAAATTCCTAAATGTCATCTAATTCTCTATTTTGTTCAAGATCAATTTTCCATTAAACACCAACTTACTGTTAGATCCCTGACTGTGCATACTTACTATCAGTTAGGTTCATGACAGTAAACATGTACTCTCGTTAAGGTTCCTGACAAGTTAGTTTAACAAAATGCTACCTACCGACAGCAATAAGACATTAGTGCACGAAGCAAGAAGGAGGCATTGCAACATTTGATTTTTTGGGTATTTGTATTAAAAGCTTGTAAACTATTATAACACTTGTCAAAATGATTTCATAATTAAATACCAAAATGTTTCCATAACATAACTATTAAGTCATTACATAAATATCAACCATAGAGTAATCAAACGATTGCACCACATTTGGGCATATAATTCCATAAGCCATTACATAATGATTCAACAAAACATCAAACAAAATATTGCACCGCAGTTTTGGTTATAATTTAGCAACTTCAGGACATGAATAAACTAATAAATATCACATAGTTGGCATTGGACCCCTGGAGTAAATCTTATTGTTGTTAGTAGGTAGCATTATGTCAAACTAACAACTTGTCAGGGACCTTAGTGAGAGTACATGTTTACTGTCAAGGACCTAACTGATAGTAAGTATGCACAGTCAGAAACCTAACAGTAAATTGGTGTTTAATAGAAGATTGATTGAACAAAAGAGAGAATTAAATGACATTTAGGAATTTGAGATTTAGGGATCTAGGGATTTGAGATTCAATTTGCAGATATTGATTTTTGGTTGTGACCAAAGTGAACATCGTAAAACATGTGTCACATCATCACTTAACATAATTATTTAATGTCAGGGACTAAAGTGATAATGAAAGTGAAGAGTGAGAGACTTCTTTGTATTTAATCATGAGTCAGGGATCTTTGTGACAGCCAGGTGCAGAGTCAGGGATTAAAGTGACCATTTACTCAATAAAAAATTATAGTACTTGATGTGCGGATTAGGCAAGTGTACCAAATCGTTTACCAAGTAATAAAATGATAAGTAGAATATCGTATCCACAGGAATTGTCGTTTCGTCCAAACAATTCGCGTTACTTATTTTTTAAGTTGACGGTATAATAAAAGATAAGGGTTAGAAGCTTGCAATTTTTATCTGTTTGCAACAGAGCAAGTTTACCTGTTTTTGGTTGCAGAAAAGTAAGCAGCAGTTAGAATTCTTCGAATCTCCTCTATTTATATTGTTGGATATTAAATAACAGTCAAGTTGCGTTTATTTATCTTAGATAGACTATACAAGTGATGAGGTCATTGGGACGTGACTAACCTAATAGGTTGGAAACTGCACCTGTTGATCACTTTGTGATCCTTACGTGTGGGGTCTATAAATCTTGGTTAACTAGGTCTATCCCTCCAATGCTCGGTTGCACTTGGTGGTCACACGGTGATCCTTACGTGTGGGGTCTTACCACCTCAAAGGTAATTGAAAACATAGACTTTATGTTGGATTTCCACCATTTCCCAAGGCAATGAAGGTCAGGGTTCCTTAGGTCTGCCCATCTATGAATCTTAGGACACTCATAACACACTCTCTCTCGCACTTGGTAGTTGTACAAATGGGCAGCCTTATCAGCGTCTGCCTTACCAAGGTTTTAAGAGAATGGTTCTATTAGGGTACGATTTATTTCCTTCAAGTAGGCATTTGTTTCCTTAATTACTAACTAGTTACATCACAGGTTCAGCAGATGTTACTCAGTATTAGCAATGTCACCTCCTAAGTAATTACTACTAGGGTCAACTCTCTTTCGGTATCTTTCGCTAGTTAAAACTAACTACTTCCTAAACAGATAGATATAAGTAGCAAGATATAAGCATCAGGATAGTAATATCAATATTAGGCCATGTCACAACCTAAGTATCTAATCCTAGTAAAACTTAATAGCGAACAACAGATAAATAAAATAAAAACGACATTAAATTAAATAAATATTCAACAAAAATAAATAGAGGTTCATCTTCGAACTCTAACCTAAAAAGAATTAGTTACACATGGTAACTAAAAACAAATTACTAAAGATAAAAACATACCCTAGAAAATCAAGGAGAAGGTAGAAACTCTCCTAAAGCTCCAAAGTTGCCTTCCTCTTGAACTGCCACAGTTCTAAACCAAAAATTTTGAATGAGGAATGCTACTATTTATAGTGAGAGTTTCTAACTGGGTTTGGGCCTAAAAGTGCGGGCTTGACCTGTCATCAGTACCCAATATTATTTTTATTGTTGCAAATTACTCCTATTTTAATGCGATTTAAGTACATTTTTAGTTTATAATTTAAACAATATTATAAAATTAATAATAGTTTAAATAAAGGATCATAGCTGAAGGAAAAAAATCAACTCAGAAGGATGTTTCCCCTTTATATATATAGTTATAGGTTAAGTCCTTTGACCAAGTGATTGATTTTAAGTGGTTCATTAGTTCACCTAGAACAAATTATTTACGAGAATCCGAGTATGATTCCTAACGGCAACAATTATTAATCATGTTTTACTTAGCTTTCAACCAAACTCAGAATTACCAGGGGCCTTCACCTATAAATCGAAGGGTTAACGACAAAATAATATATTAAGTCGTTTATAATGAGTGCAAGATGTGCCAACATGTACGCCCATGACACGCACCACTACTAATCCTTTTAAATCAATGTGAAGCGGGCAGACTATCTAGATATGATGTGCCAACACATCCCACCCCCATCACCGCTTCATGTTTTTAGCATGTTAGTACTAACAAGTTCAAGATTCTGACACACCCACCAAAAATAACAGGCTAAATAAGTCGACCTGGCGGCTCCACTCATTTTGTCATTCCAGCCAAATAACACTCGAAATGAATTTAAGGGACGGATGGTTAATTAAGCCAGAATAAAATGATTGTGCATAAAGCTACATTAAAAATATAAGGTTAAAACTCCCTCTAGCTCCCCTCATGATCCAACGTGGATGATTCTTCGTGCTCCTCTAATTATAAATAAAATATAACATTATACTTTTTGGTTCAACGTGGATGATTCATTGGACTCCACTCATGAGTCAATCGTGGTATTAGAGTCAATAGTTTAACAATTGGCTCGACCATCTCTTTATGTTGAAATTCTTCCTGACAATAGTAGTATGGCGATGTGTCATGTTGATGTGGTGGATGTCAACAACTGTGCAAGTACAAGCGTATGTGGATGGGAAAAAAATCTGGTTGAGGGAGAGCATACTCGTATGAATGGATGGACTCACACTTGATGGAGAGATTGTTATGTAGTAAGTGTAAGTTGGAAGTCCCACGTTGCTTTTGAAAAAGTGTCGGTTGAGCATTATATAAGTGAGAGAACTCATAAACTTAATGTGTTACGGTTTTTGGTTAAGATGTGGTGTCCAGCACATAGCCCACAAGCCCAGCACATTGCTACAACAAAGATATTGTTTTTCCTCTTCCTCATGCGTCGCGCATGCTGCAGTATGAAAAAATAGCTTTTTGTTATTTTTGAGTGTGCGGGCAGGAGAATAAGATTAATAACACAAGGCAAACTCGGGACAAAAAAATGCATATTTAAGAGTCTCTTTTCATCCAATATAAAATTCATTCAAAAACTTGGTGGTTCAAAGGAAAAGTCGAGCGACCGGAGCATCAAACAGGAGTGTTTACCATACCTCCTTCCAATCGTTCTAGATTTTTTTTCCAGTTACCATGAGTAACTAAACACCTTAAGATTAGGATTCTACAATGAATCTATTTATTTATTGAATTATGTAATGCATAATTTATTTTATACAATATGATATAGTTATATTGAATTTACATATATCTCATTGATTAATGCTTTTCGACTAAGAATTGACGCCTCTTAGCGTTGAATTGATCTTCAGTTAGGCATTATATATTGGCATCTTGCTTAATATGAATCTTTATATACGTATTTTGCATAAGAGTTGTTAAGAAATTAGGGATTCTTAGTATGATGGTTAGGTTCTTAGACACATATAGGAGTGTAAGTCCCGACTCTGGAAGCAATACATTATACAACATTCTGACGTCTCATATGTCTGTGTGAGTATAAGTCCCTTAAATAGTTGAAGAGCAATGTGACATTCTTGATTCAATTACATGTGGGAGGATAAGTCCATGGTATATCAGTATGGAGCAATCGAACATCTGGAAGGCCAAGAATCTTCGAACCACAAGGTTAACCATCGTTTATATAGTCCTTAAGTCATATTCGGCAGAAAACATGCATTAATCCAACAAAGAGGTAGATGAGATTCTAGGAATCCTAATCATCGTTAAAACATATGAAGCAAACCTATTTATTTTTAGTAAATTGCCTAGTAGAATACAATAATCTTTGGGGAGATGATAAACGTATTGTTGTATTACTTGGAATGGTTCGATGCACTTGCCTAAATTGTCATCAGCGCCCCAAAGTATGTCCACGACTTAGATCTTTTCGGTTAATTATGGGACTAATTCTCTAGTCGGCCAGCAGTGAACTACCTTTTAAATAGGCATTACCAAAAATCAAACAATAATCTTTTAAATTACTTTCCTTATGAGAGAATCATGATTCCAACTCTCCTAGACATACACACACTTGGATATGTATTTAATTTTAATTAAATTTAGAATGTTTCTTTTTCTTGTTCAAGTGAATCTAGTGGTGTAACTCGCACTCACCACGTGTTGAGAGGTGTGAAATTGCATATTCAAACTCCCATTCTAATATATCAAATGTAGTTATAGCCTACTCACAAGACATTAAGAATGTTTCTTTAATCATTTAGTTAACCACTATATATTATGATACTCTAGTAAAAATAATTATTTTTTATATAATCATTTAATAACTATTGCTTTCTATTTAATTTTTAATTTTTTTGAAGAAGCTAAATTATCTCATTCAAATTGGTATCGGGGAGAATCAAACAGGAAACCTTAAGGAGGAGCACACTCTCAAATTCCAACTCAACACCATCAGACCAACTCAAGTGGATTTAGTATTAATTTAGTTCATTTTTCAAAATTTAATTAATTTGGCCTAACTATAATATAACATATAGTTTCAGTGATTCCAAAATCAAAAGGTGAAAAAATATTTTTCAATATATTAATATGGTAAAATAAACAAACAAAAAATAATATTAATATGGTAATTAGATTTACTAATACTTGTTACAGATAAAATAGCAAAAAATTAAAATAAATAAATAATTATAATTATAATTAAAACTAAATAGGACTGACATAGGTGCAATTATTTTGTAGAAAAACATAACATGAAATAGATATGTTTGAAAATAAATATATATATTTTGAATGGAAAAGTAAACATTTTTAAAAAATATTTAAAAAGTATTAAAAAAAGTTAGGAAAAAAAGTATAATATTTTTTCTTTGAGGGAGAAAAAAAAAGTATAATATGTAAGCTCGTATTATGATATTATGCAAAAGTTCTAAATAAAAAGGATCACCCCTTAAAAAAAAGAGAATAAAATAAAAAACTTGCATTACATAAACTAAATATCGATTCGAAGATGTAGGTCATCTTTTTTTTTTTTTTCATTGCTCATAACAAAACACTTCCTTGATTTTACAAAACAGAAATAAAAAAATTGAGGGAAGGAATAAAAAATTTAGTTACTTAAACACATACACAATATTTCTTCACTCTAATTTCATAGCCATTTTGGCAGGGACCTCAATGATTGGAAATAGAAAAATATGCATATTTTCAACGTCCTTCAAATTGAAGATCCCTAACTTTATGTCCTCCACTTGTGCGGTGAATGAATGAAAGTGGTGGTAAGTGTTTGATTTTCTGTATAACTATCTACTTATCTGTCAGCTTGGTGAAGAGAGGACGTAGGTGGCTTCATTCATGAAAACATCTTGTTTGAGTTTTTGTACTTCTGGCCACTCATTTGTTGAATGTGCATAGGAGTTGAGGCAAAATTTATCAATGAATTTTATGCTTTTTCAAACAAATTAAAAAATAATTATAATTGGTCTATTCTAATTTCTAAATGAAAAAAAAAAAAAAAAAAGTCATTATTTTCTCTCTTGGCTACGTTTGAAAATGATTGCCATGACGACTTTGAATCAATGTTTTTAATTCAATCAATGATTTAATAATGATAATCACTCAAATTCCCCCTTATCTGCACATGCTGCAGCCATAGAACACATTAATTTTTCTGCAATTGAAGTACATAAACCAGACCAAATTGTTTTTCACTTGTGCATAGCTCCTGTACGTTGTATGAATCCTCCAATAGACTTCAACTGTGTTTATCTCCCTTGGATTTTCATCATGAGCCACAACCTTTGGGCTCATGACCTTAAAACACAAACAGCCAAGCCATCTATCATAGCAAACAATGTTCTCATATTGGTCATAGGTCTCATAACCTTATTTCTTTCATTCACGTTTTAACTTTTTGTTTCATTCACTGAGTACTAGAAGGGCTATTTAAGGATTGTATTCAAATATCAATTCTCTCTATTTCTAAACAGAATCTTTTTCAAGTTTTGGTGATTTTTAGCAAAGTCTAATTATATAATTAAGATTTTTCAAGAGAGGAAAATTTTGCATATACAATACAAATCATTGTGGTTGACAACAAAACACAGATCATTAAACATATAATTATGTTTGAGATGAGATTGAGATAACTCAAACTGGTGGATCCTAAATTGAACTTCTTACAGATATATCAGTTTAGAGAAATCAAAGCAAGCAAAAGAAAAACACCTATTTTTCCCACCCTCCTAGTCTTGTTTCAGGGTCATAGTTAGAAAACAGCCGAAATTCATTTCCAAGTTTACTGGAGTGATGGGGTCTAAAACCACAAGGATGCAAACCCAAGATCTCAGCTGCACTTTCTTTCTGCACTTCACCTATAATTACAAAACCCAAGGTTGTATACAGTTTTATATTTTAGCAATTCTTTAGATTGGTGATCTCATTATGAACAATCTATTAAGAGTAAATAATCATTTTCAATGCTGTGATTGTTACCTGTGAGTAGAAGCAAAAATGACTCTCCAGGTTGTCTAAGAAAAGAAATTGTTTCAGCAACTTTCTCCAAACACTCTTTGCTCTATTACCAAAGCAATTAGAATAATTAGGTAAACAACAAGATTATTTTTATATAAATTATAAATAATCTACAATATTATAGTTTCATATCTCCCTAGCTTAAGTCATTAACTGCATTCACTCCGATTTTGAAGGAACTTTTCTTTTAAATTATTCTCTTTACAGTTTGAAAATTAACTCAATTCAGATTCAAAAAGAAAGAAATATAACTGGACTTTTCTTTTTAAGTATTCATGACACATACAGCTCAACTCAGCAAAAAGAAATATCCCACAAGATAATTATGAAGCAAAACAAAATATTAGATTTCATATTGATTAGTGATTACAATATACCCACAAGGCTGACAATATCTACTTCATATCCCATAATCCTGATACTTTTAATTAGAAAATGAGGAAAAAAATACAATGGATGAGGAAGAACTAAAATTGAGAGATGTTCAACGCAATACATTGGTCACTAAATTTTGTAAAGCAGGGATCTATGCTTTCAAAAATAGACGAAGAAAAAGAGTGATGCTACTTGTACACTCCAAAATAAATATATGCCCTTTTAAATTTGACATCAAAAAAGAGGAAAGTCTCACATTTGTCATGAATAAAAAAACTAAACTCAAGAGAAGTTCAACCAACACAATGCATTAGTCATGAAAAATTTAGGAGACTGGGAAATTGGAATTGAAGCCTTTATAAAATAGAAGAAAATACTAATGCTACTATTGACTCCAAACTAAAAATATAACTTTTATCTGCATTGACTGCATATACTATTGGGAGAAAAGAAAGAAAAAGACGGAGAAAAATTGTAAAACATCAAAAGATTGAGTGAAAATGATTCAACTCACTTTAGATTTGAGTACATCAGTGTATATGTAAGTATATTAGGAAAAGAGCTAGCTAAGCTAACTCTAACTGCTTGTGATTAACAAATACTGTAGTGACATTAGTGATAAGTACAAGGTGTACATCTCATTTAGGATCCAATATTCAAAATAGCAGGATCTAAGTATTAACTGAATCAAGATATAAGGTTCAAAAACCATTTTTCACAGAGAAAAAACATAAGATTGCAATTGCATAAACAACTGGCATAAGTGGAAGTAAAATAAAAGGTATAGATCATGTGAGTATGTCACCAAATTAAAGGAGGTAAAATTACTGCAATTAACTCTCACCAAGTAAGGAGGATCAGCAACTATAACTTTGTAGGAATTCTTCAATTCTGATGGTAACTCCTCGGGGTGATTGTAGTCATAGAATGTGAAATCACTTCCATATTGCTCAAAACGTTTGTCATACTCAAGAAGTTGCGCAGAAACATTGGGATCCATTTTCTGAAAATTGAAAATAGATAAACGATCTCAAAATCATTCTTACAATCTGGTACAAACCTGACTAGAAAGGTTACTTGTAATCACATTTTCATATCATATTTCATCCAATGAGACTCTCAACACACCCTCTCACGTTCAAGACTGGATACCTAGAACATAACCCAATTGGCCGATGGCAGATGGCCCAACAAACCTTTAAAAGCTCCAATACCATCTTAAAATTTGGGTTGAGCCTAACTCAATTATACAAAACCGGTTGGTAAAGTGAAAGAATCCCCCACTAATAAACACTATCATCCAATTTGGGACTCTAAACAATAATTAGCAATAAACCACAATATCATACGATTGAAGATTGCTAATTGCCTTGTATTATAGTCAACACTGATAGTTGAACACCTTGTACTTACTAACAATCATTTTACACCTCATTTTATCTCTATCTCTCTTTCTATCCCATCATTTTATCTTATCTCTCTCTCAAAGTGTATACACCCAATGAGATGTCCACAAAACATTTTTTCCCTATACATTCCCTTGGAGAAATGATATTTGTACTACGAACTTGTGACAATTTTTGGGACAACTCACATTGTGTTTTTAATCTCTCTCTCTCCCTCTTTCCCTCTATTTTTATCCCCAAAAGAAGAGGGAAGAAATGGTTGTCCCAAAAATGTTTGTTTGAATTGAATTATTTCAACTTACTTTATATAAACACTACTGAAACTAATTGACATAGCTTCCACTTATTTCCATACTCTCCACAATATTTTATAAAAACAATCTTATTTATTCTTGTAATTGAAACAGTATATACAAAAGCGCCGCTATGAAGCACGCACAGACACGGACACCGGACACGCCGGCAACAATAATAGTTTGAGAAATTGATATAATTCAATGTGCTCATATGTGATAGTGTCGTGTCGAGTGACGTGTGTCCGACACCGAGTTACACCTAATCCGATGAATGACAGTGCTTACTTAAAAGCTGTTTATCCAAACAGGCCTATTGAAACAAAAGCAATAACAGAAATGAGGAAAGTGTAGTGAAATTTGAACAATATTTTTGACAACTACCATGACAACTTCTTTTTCCTCTCTTTCTATTGGTCAAAAACAAGAGAGATAATAAAAAGAGTATGAAAGAGAGAGTTGTCAAGAAGTTGTCATAAAATGGTTGTACAAATATCATTTCTCACGAAGGTAGAAATACCTTGAGATAAGCATAAAGAGTAGGACAAGCAATACAAGCAACACGAGAATCAACGCCATTGCTGCAAAGAGTAAGAACCTCTTCAGCAACTGTCTTTGCAGTTTCTGAATCATACCAGAACTGACTCAGCCTCCAATCTTCAGATACAAGAGAAACCTCCTCAGAGTCGTCTCCGGCGGCATCGGAGTGACTCTGCTGTTCGGAGAGGAATTCTTTGAGTGCGGAGAGAGCATGGGAGCTTAGAACTGGAGTGTCGTCATCTTCACTGTGTTCGGTCACCGAGTTAGGGTTCAGTTCGAGTTGCTCCGCCATGCTTGTGTAATGTGGGGTGATGATGGGAGAACGAAAGGAATGGTATTTTGGACCGGGTCGGGTCAGTATATCTCTTTATATGGTCCGATTAACTAATCAAACACAGACACGAAGCAAACGCCCAAAAGAATGTAAATTTGAGATTATCAACGATAAATCTTAATTAAAATTACAGGCATACATATTTTACATTCTTATATTCTAACAAATTATACTTATTTTTTCAACGATACCAATAATATAACAAATATATTATCTTTAAAAAAAATATAACAAATATAATTGTTTTGAAGAATAACAAATATAATATAAATTCTTATCTTTGTAAATGACATAAAAAAATAACTTTTTTATGGTCAAATTTATTTAAAGGGTATAATTAGAATGAGAAAAAATTATTTCAAAACAATCTATTTTCTTTATATGTAGTCTATATTTGAGATACATAATGGTGTGTTAAAGAAAAATTTGATGGAGCTTCTCTAGCTAATCTATGAGCAGCACAGTTGACGTGTCTTTGAATGAACTTCAGATCAAAATTATTGTCATATAGTTCGATATACCATTGCTATTACAATAAACACTATCAACCACTGTTTTCAGTCCATTTCAAAATCCATATTCACCAATTGAAGGTCCTTAACCCATTGTGAAGCGGATAATAGGTCTAGAGCCTCGCCCATATGAACATCAATTACCGGTGCAAACCATTCCGTCTTTGCAAGAACAAATCCCTTACTTGGTTTTGTCCATTGCATACAATCTCGATTTGTTGTAGTACTTAGTCTTATATTACGAGAAAGCTGTGCATTTTGCCAATGATGAGCAAAGGAGCCGTACTTTCACAGATGTCTTGAATTGTTTCAGTTGCATCATTCTAAACTATTGTTTTTATGCTTCCATAGGCTCCACATGGTGACTCCAAATATTTGTTTTTGGTGGGAATCCTGCTGTTGGATAATTGAGAAGATATTATCCGCACGAGAGGACATAGGTTGCACTACCTTCAAAATTATGTTCCATATAGACCGATGTGCTGCCAGCATTTTATGCTTATATTATCACACTCAAAAAAACAAGTGACTATTGTCTTCATTAGGTCTTGCATAAACAGCACAGTTAGTTGAACACAACACACCACACCATGACTTTGTAGTAGTATGTGTATTGGTAAACAATTGCGACAGACACGCCATAGAAAGTTTTTGACTTTCGATGGGAGTTTGAGATTCCAAATACTAATCTGGTGGCCTATTACGCGGTGCCAAATCGTAGCATTATCGTTACTGATAATATCATGATACACACTCTGAATTGTGTAGTGACCATTTTCTCAAACATCCAGGTAGCCATATCATGTCGAACCGAAGGCAGCAGTGGTGTGTTGTATATGTGTATTGTTGTATCATTGTCAAAAACATAAGTTTTTAAAAACCTCATTCCACTACTCATGGTGTGTAGTTATGTTGTAGGCGTGAGATGTGTTTGGTCACCAACTAGGCTAGTGCCAAACCGATATGGATTCCCCGTTCCAAATACACTCCACACATTGTACGTTATGGCCTATAGATGCGTCAAAATAATGTCTCACATAATATTTAGCTTTGAGTAAATTACAGATTAGAGTCTGACTTATTAACTATCATACCGACCATAGCCATGTTGAAAAACTAAACTCCTGAATCAGGGTTCCAACGATATGAATATATCAGGGTTGGTCGACCTATGTCGAGGCTTAAAACAAAATTTTAGGTAAAACCTTTGTGCTCCAAGTGCACAAGTTGAGGTAGTAAAATTTTGGTGTTCAAAACCTATGGATCAGACTAACTTGTGCTCCAAGGGACCAAGTTGAGGTAAAAATAAACTCCAAGAAAACTTCTGTTCCATCAACAGTTTATCACTTGAAAGATTGAGTTGCTATTCTATTCATAGACAAATAATCATTTTCACCGCATCAAAGATTTAATAAATTATTTATTTACTAAATGACTCGAGCTTTAGCAAATACCTCTCTCTAAGACACATACCTAATGTAAGGAGGTAACTTGTAAGCACAGATCGTCCAACCATCTGTTTTATGACTTTATGCTTATGCTTTATAATCACCCATAATTTTGCATAAATGAAACATCAGTTGGCCATAAACCCATAAACCATCGTTCAAATTATCATATTATAACTTTTGAAGGTTGATAATCAAAACTAAAGTCTCAAACACATTGTACGTTTTAACGAACAAAATCACTCATAATGTGCACAACGAAAAATCTAGGAAACTAAAGCCCATAAAACTTCATTAAATAAGGTACAAAGATAAAACAAAATCTGAGATGCCAATGATGCTGCCACAAGCTGCTTAACGATTTGCCTTAGCAACTCTTTCAATTTCATCCTTTTTCTTGATTGCATAGCTGAGAGATAAAAGTGTTTATCATTAAGTCGGATAATTTAAAAGACTAAAATAAAAGAGATATTGGCATGTGTACAGGGATGAAATTTGAATAAGCATACCTGTTTGAAGAACCTTTTGCTGCATTAATAAGTTCATCAGCAAGACATTCAGCAATTGTCTTAATATTTCTAAAAGCTGCTTCACGTGCACCAGTAGTTAGAAGATAGATGGCTTGATTAACACGGCGAAGGGGTGAGATATCCACAGCCTGTCTTCTCACAACTCCAGCAGAACCAATACGGGTAGCATCTTCACGAGGTCCACTGAAAAAAGACACAAGTGCATACACAAATAAATCAGATCTGAATTCCAAATTTTGAAACATTAATATTTTTTTCATAACAGAACATATCAAAAACAACAAAAGGTAGTAGCATATCAATGAAACAAAAAATCAGCATAACTTGCAACACTTGACAGAACACTTTTGGGTACATCCTAATATTAAGTCCATGCTAACCTTTTAGACAATGGGTAAATAACAACCTCAGAAAATAAACTAGAAGGGCATATTTAAGCAACAAAGCAAAAACCACCCACAAGCATAAAAACAATCATAATTCTATTTATTAAGGAGAATGATCAGATAGAGCTAATACATAAATGCCATCATCCAGGCAATCAAACCAATAGGGAAATAACCAATCATCATGTCATTCTCCCACTCCAATATTATCACTGTTCAATGCTTAAAAAACACAGTAGATTTAACATCAAATCAAAACAACTCATGAAATGTAAGATATCACAAAGGCTGTTCTCTAACAATATCTTATCTTCTGCAAAGTGCTTTGTTAATTATAAATTGCAAATAAACATGAACATTTCATGAGTTATGATTATAATTCTGGTGGTCAAACCATAATAGGAAACAAATTATTCATCATTCCATCCTTCAAATCAAGGGAGCAAGTAAATGGTAACACCATCCAAATTCAAATGATTCACACTTATTTGATGAAAAACATTGGCAAAGTATATTTACAACAACTTTAACTTTAATTACTTGAGTATTACTTATAAATATCTTTTATAGTGGTGGCTCTTAAAATAAACATAAAAAGGAAGTTGTTTTTATGCTGTAACAGAACCATATTTCTAATTAATTTTTAATTACATATGAAAAAAATGAGCTGGAATGTTAGGAGAATGGTCAGATAGAGCTAATACAAAATGCCATCATTCTGGCGGTCAAACCAATAGGAAAACAAATATTCATCACTCCATTCTCCATTCCAAGCAATCACAACAAATACACAAACATCATTCAAATTCAAATCATTTACACTTGTCTGATAAGTAAAAATACAAATGTTTTTTTCAATCTTCTCAACAGTCATGACTAAGGAAACATAAAAGGCATATCTTCATAAAAAAATAATAAATAAATAAAAAATGTAGATGGAATGATATGAGAATGGTCAGATAGTTCTAAAAAAATTGCATCATTCTGGCAGTCAAACCAATAGGGAAACAAATATTCATCATTCCATTCTCCATATCAATTCAGAAAAAAATATTTAAAAAAAAATGAACAACCAGACCACAATAATTACAAACCTAAGACAAATCCCACACTATCACTCAAATTTTCTACAGCCAACAAAAACATAGAAATATCATTTCCCAAGTGTTTATTAATGATAACTTGCACTTAATTTACTCAATTCTTTTCAATGTCCTCAACAATCATTACTAATGAAACATAAAAGGTTTATTTTAGTAAGAAACAATATATCTAATTAGATATTAAAAGAAAAATTAACTGGAATGTTAGGAGAATGGTCAGATAGTTCTAATACAAATTGCATCATTCTTAGTCAAACCAATAGGGAAACAAAAATTCATCACTCCATCCTCCATATCAAACCAGAAAATAAAAAATCAACATTTCAATAATTAAAAAAACATCCAACAATTTTCACAATATCAAACTCAAATTTCTACAGCCATCAACAATCAACAATTCATACCTGTTGACGACAGCATCAACGATGACCTGAATTGGGTTCTGGTCAGTTAACAAATGAATAATCTCCATAGCATGCTTAATGATCCTAACAGCCATAAGCTTCTTTCCATTGTTCCTCCCATGCATCATGAGAGAGTTAGTGAGCCTCTCAACAATGGGACACTGTGCTTTCCTGAATCGCTTCTTCGAGTATCTACCAGCAGTGTGTGGAACATATGTTGCATGTTTGGATCTTGCTCCAATGTAATCCCCAAGAGACAAATCAGTAATCTGATATAATCAAAATTCCAACATTAATAATCACTACATTTTTTAATTACCAAAACACAAAATCAAATTAATTGAAATAAACAAAATTCCAGTATACATCAGAAAACTAAAACATAAAATACAAAAATTTAAACAAAAAAAAAAACAGAAATTTTTACAACATTTCAGACAGAGTAATTAAGTATTAATTTAAACTAACTAAGTAATTAAAAACGAAATCTATGATGAAATTGAAGAAATGTGAAAAAATAGACCTGAACGTCATCAAAGCTCCAGCGGTTGAAGAGCTTGACTTCGATCAGGTTTGGATCTGAAACGACTGCAACAGGTTCTTCAATGACATCAGCCATGGCTGCATAAAGAAACGAAGAATGAGAAACAATGGATACAGATAAGGAACGAAGATTCAAAGAATGTGAAGGAAATGAACGAACCGTGATTCTGGTGGATGCGGCAACCAAACTGAAGCTGCTGAGAATGGAGAAGGTATGGTATGTGATAAACCCTAATTTTGGTGCATTGGTTCATGGGTATTTATTTTGCTGTTTTGGTGGATCCATTTTTTGTTTGGGCCGGACCCATTGTTTTCTTTCATGATTTAGAATGTTAATGGCGATGGAAATTGCTTTTTCCACCGTTCTCTTTTCTCACGCACTCTCTAATAAAATCATACGAAAAATATGTTTGGATTATATAATTTGAACTCTATCAACACAAGAGTTGAACTGTTTGTGATAGTATAGTCAGTTTAAGAATTATACTCCTTTCAATCACATTTATAAGTAAAAAACAATTTTTTATGTACATCTAATAATTAATGTATCTAGCCTGTAAATATGACCGGATACAATAATTATTCAATGTACCTAAGAAATGATTTTTTGCTTATAAATGTGACCGGAGGGAGTACTAACTATTTTAACTCATTTTTTCATTGTGTTTCTTGTGTTTTAGGTCATTGTGCACCGCTTCTGTCGTATCCTAATCGAAACTTCGATTTTCAAGCTACTTGATCAGGTTGCTCTAAAATGCCCAGAAAATCAAGAAGAAGAAAAAAAAGAACAAACTTTTAGAGTCCGTTTGGTGCACATGATAAGGAGATAGGATATGATAAAACTATCATATCCTGATCTAATCTGTCGTTTAGTGCACCAATAGGAAATGATAAGTTAAACCTATTTCTAATCATATCTTATTCACCCTTTGTTTTTCTAATCCTTAGCTTTTAGTGGGTTAGCAACCTGATAGCAAAAACATCACACGTGTATTATTTTATTAACAAAGAATCCATCTTCGACTCCCACTACAACCACTCTGACTTTCAATTTTATGTTGATTATATCAATCTCTAATCGACATCAATTTTCCAATCGACATCAATTCCTGATCCTAATTCTATGATCAGCCATCAACGAACGGATAGAATAATGATAAGCATAGAATTTCTAATCGACATCAAAGGAATAAAGGCAATTCAGCAATTTTCCAATTGACATCAAATTTATGTTCCTAATTATGTTGTTAATTTCTGATTCTAATTTACATCAATTTCCAATCGACATCAATTTGAAGTCAATTTATGTTATTCATTTACATCAATTTCTAATCAACATAAATTTACATCGATTTCTGATTCCTAATTCTGTGCTAATCAACATCAAATTTTTGCCATGAATATTTGAGTTTGTGTTTTCATCGTTGCTGCATGCTTGAGTTTGTGTTTCCATGAATATGAATATTCTCATGTCAAATTTTTGCTGAACATTTTAGTCTATCGTTTCTTTGTGTTAATTGACAAAAAAAAATGTTATCCTCTTTCTTATCATGTGTGCACCAAACACATGATAAACTAACGTCTATCCTGTCACTATCATATCTTATCCTTATCCAACTGTTTATCCTATCACGTGCACCAAACGGGGTCTTATATGAGGGACTTTTATGAGACTACGCACCTAAAAATC
>Ga0315915_1003192_pt1 | contig 20853 bp, 6 predicted proteins | sample MpolbnodulesMG_FD_207738 | JGI IMG/M metagenome (GOLD analysis project Ga0315915, IMG submission 207738) | Medicago polymorpha root nodule microbial communities from Los Angeles, California, United States - branched nodules | ecosystem: Host-associated > Plants > Roots > Nodule | place: USA... | reverse complement strand
ATTCTCAACCCTTTCAACAAACTCATAAAATTACCAACAACTTTTGGAAAATGTGTTTGATCGTGTCATTCCAATAATCAAGAACAATTAAACCAATAATTTTTTTTTTAGTAAAAAACCAAGATGAGAGATGGTAATGAATATGCTATTTATCATGATTAATTTGAATTAAAAATGTATTTTCTAGTTCATTGTGATTTTTCGACTCTAAGACAAACTTTGGATTTAGAGGTTTCAAAGTCTCTTCTCGTGACAGAAAACACATTACATATCTTTTTCTCTTATCATTTCTCTCATATTCAATGTCCTTTTTCGTATTCATTTTGCTTGTAATTTCATTTATCCATTCTCATAAAAGAAAGGAATATAAATCTATATCCATAAAATCACCACCAACCCACATTTTTGTACATGTTTGTGTCTCTATTTTACTTTTTATGACTATGTGACATAATTATGAACGCATAAAATCACACACTTGATTAAAATACGTTAATGTATGAAGTGTTAGTTAACGTTCTACATATTGGAAGAAAGAGTAGAATTTGATCAACATATAAATCAGATGACCCATATGTCTAGGGCTTTAAGGTTCTGTGTGAAGATGTAGTGTCAAATTAACTTGTGTGATTGCTATTGGCTTAACATGATCATGATTATCCAATCCAATGTAGGCTCCGCTGGAAGTCACGGCGTTATGATAAACTCTCAGGATTTAGTCTAGTTAATTGTGATTTTCCAACTCTTAGGGTTTAATATAGTAGTAAAAAGATAAACTTTAGATTTAGAGGTTCTGAATTTTGAGCACTGCTAGTATCATTGGAGATATAGATGAAATAAAATTCCACACCTTTCACAAAATTAACATTCGTCGGCATATTTTTTTTATTAAAATTAAATTTATTGTGATTTTTGTTTTTTTATAACTTCGTTAAATATTATACCTCAAAAATCGTTATAGTGCAATGATCATTAAAGAGTTATCCCATGTACATTTTTCTTTATAAAATTAGACATAAATGCATTAAAAAAAATTGTTATTAAAAGACATTTACATGCATTATGCTATTAAAAGGATACGACATACTTTAAAAAAAATTAATACAAACTTTATAGAAAATTAGTGAAATTGAAATTTAAAAAATCATCGGTTGTTGCTCAAATTTAATTTTGGAGAACATTATATTCTTCTTCAAAACTTTGTTATTATTATTTCTATAATTATATCATTTTTCCATTTTATTGACAGAATGTCAATTTGCACTACGTGGAAGGCTAACATTGTCTAAAGGCGACAAACCATACACCGCTCGAGATTTAGCTTCTAAACTTGGCAAAATTTGGAAGATGGTCCATCAATGGAAAATGGTTCCTCTTGGTCGCGGTTTCTACGATTTTTTATTTGAACATCCTGATGACGGGTACAGTTTCACTACAACCGAGACTACTTCGACTTTCCCAATGGACGAAGGATTTTAATCACTATTCTCAGACACAAACACACGCATCAATATGGATCAGACTTGTCGCGTTGCCTCAGGAATATTGGCGCGAGAGAACATTGAAAGAAATTGCAAGTGTTGTGGGTACCCCTATATCTATTGATGGACCGACACGTAATAGAGCCTTCGGACACTATGCTCGCATCCTTGTGGACGTTTTATCGAAGAGGGTTTATGATGAAATCCTCGTTGAACGGGAGAGCTTTGCTTTTAACGTCGAAGTACAATATGAAAGACGTCCTTTGTTCTGCCACCACTGCTATGTCATTGGACATAATGAAATGAATTGTAAGAGGTTGAATCCTGAGGCTGTCAAGGTCCCTGACCGTGGGAAGAAACAGGTTACTGATGCAGCTAGCAATCCACCGCGTGTTGGGAACAGAGCTTCTTCATCAGGCACACTATGTTACGTTCCCTTACCAACAGTTGCCCCCTCTGCTGAGACACACGCTGTTGTTCCCACACCAACAGCTGATGCACACGCTGATGTCCCCCCACCAACAGCTGAGACATGCGCTGCTGTTCCCCCAACAGTAGCTGCCATCCCCGATAATAATGCAACATATGTTGTCCCCAAAGCTGCAGCCGATTATATAGCAGGTACCACTTGCAGCAACTTGCAAGGTTTTTCTGAACCTATTCCTCGAGGTAATCTACCTCGGCCTAATATACATGTTTTGGAGCTAGCAGAATCCGTAATGAATGATGATGTGCAACTTTCATCCGAGACACTTCCGGTTAATCAAAATAATTTTTCTGTTGAAAACGACGAAGAACAGGATGAGGATGATGATGAAGTTGATTTTTTTATTGAAGAAGATGGTACTGCAACAGCTGCGCCCAAGAATACAACTGCTTCCATCCCTTTAGATTTGGTAGCAGTCCAAATGCCTACTCAAGCCACGCCGTTGTCTGTATCTGATCCTTTGGTGGCTACCTCGACGGTTGGCTCTCAGGAAAATAACGCTTTATCCATTGTCGTTTTGGAGAAACACAACAACGGTAGAGTTCAACATGATATGGAACTTTGTGAAAAAGAGTATGATAAGCAAGTTGAAGTTCTTTTTGGGTCACGCTCGGCATCACCGGTTGTTGTAGAGAGGTCTGTTGAAGCTAGAGCTAGCATGACAATACCAGAAGCTCAAGAGGTTGTCGTTTTACAACAACAACATGTACATCCCAACAAGAACATTCAACATGGCCTAGATCTATGGGACAGAGTTCGTGAATATGATGCAAGGTCAGCTACTGAAGACTTCACACCGGTCCTTACAAGGAAGCAGAAACAAAAAATTAAATTGCAAAAGTCTTGGCAAAGCAACCCCCTAAAACCCGTGCCCGGGGTGATAATCATCAGACTGCTAAATGAATTTCCTCCATTGGGTTGTTAGAGGTATCAGTAATTATGATACTCAGATTGCTTTAAAGAATTTATATATGTCTCATAAACCTGTTCTGATTTTTATTGCGGACCTAACATGGGTCATTCAGTGCAAGGATCGGTTTGGTTGTCTTCTCTCCCTAGTGAGTGATTTCTTTAGGGATAGATGTGGTATACCCAACTACAGATTTCCATAATCTGTTTTTTGGTGTTTTTTATTGTTTTCTTTTTCATGCTTTCTGTTTTCTCTTTGGAGGGTTTTGGTCTAGTCCCCCCTCCTTTGTATTTATTTCCCCCCCAATATTTCATAAGGATTAAGGAAATAAAACTAAAAAAAAATCAAAAACACTATATTCTAACGCAAGGTCTTGTTTTTATTTTTTATTTATACGCACATCAATTAATTAACTTTGTCCACTCAAATATCTATTTTTTTAATTATAAAATATTAGTTTTGTTGTTGTCTGTTTTAAATAAATCAAAGGAGCCATAAAAACAATTTTTTTTGGTATATACAAAAGAAATTAGAAACATGAATAGAGATTCGATCAAAAACAAAGAATATAGAAACAAACACCAAAAAAAAAAATTGAAAAGAGAATATGCATAGAAAATAACAACATAAGAAATCACAATCAAAAATAACATAAGAACAATAAATCTTAAACAAACAATAAAAATTAAGAAATAAACAAATAAAAGAAAAGGGAATGCGATTGAAAACAATGATTTTTTATGGGAGGAAGATGTAGATGAAAACAATGAAAAACAAATTGTCTGTATATATAGGAAAAAAAATCATGTCATAATCAATTTTGATTGGCTCATTTAAAATAAATGAGTCATGATCCATTTTGATTGGCTAATAAAAATAAATGATTCAATATCCATTTTGATTGGTTAATAGAAAAACATTAAATGAGATGAAGAGCAAGAAGATGTCACGTGTACTATCGCTTATAGATATAGGCTTTTGTATTATATAAAGATAAAGATTTTTTAATAACCCTACCTCACCCCAATTCTAAGAGAGATGAACTCTAGTAATTATAATTTGGGTTACATAAGTTAAATCTAATTAAGATTATTTTAATTATAGATCAAACTATACAATTGATTCAAATATAATTAAAGTTTATTAGCAATCGCTTTAAGTTTGCTGACTTTATCATTTGGTTAACACACTTTGATTAATCTAATTTATAAGTAACATTTTATGACAAATAAAGAATAAAATAACATGTTTACAAGTTTTTAGCTCAACTAACAAAAATGCTAAACTAACGATGTGACCATAATTCAAACTTCAACTCTCCATTTTTTGAGTTTAATTAACTATAGTCATTTTGTCCTTCTCAAAATGATAAATGTATTATGTAACCTAGATTTGTACCAAACCACACATGTTAAAGTATTTTTTTTTTCTGGTACAGAAATCCCTCATGCTACAACATACTGTTTTGAATAAAGTCTTCTATGTCAGTTTGGGTATTTGCATGTCAAAATAGTACCAGCACACAGAGAACCAAACACATACCACAAATGTCCTTCCCCATAAGTTCAGACTAAAAAAACACTAATCACTAGTACAAGTCAAAGTTACCACTTCCTCATAGAGAAAAAAAAACAAATTACCTTTTCCATTTGTAAATTAAATCTGTTATATTTTGTAAAGAAACTATCAGATATAGGTGAAATTTTGAAAATTGTCTTTCATTAAAAAGGACAAAGAAATCTCATAAGTTAGTCTTTTTATAATAGTAAGTGATGGATTGGAGATAGTACTAGTTCAAGCTTAGTTTCATGATTTCAATTTTCACACTTGAAAAAACAGTAGCAGCAGTTATCTAACAATGCAAAAAGAAATAAAGTTGACATAATGACTGATGCTCATTTCTACCCAGTCGGTACATACATAGTCAGTGCAATTGATGCTTTGGTCCTAAAATTCACAACACACTAAAAATTTCAAACTTCAAAGCTGGCATTGAATTAAAGATTGCTGCAGCAATTATGCAGCTTCCAACTACCCCCCTCAGATTGCCCCTTTCAAAGTTCATCCTGTGAGACATGGAAACGTACATCTAATTAGAGCAAGAGCAATGAAAACGATATTGACACTTATCCAAAAAAAGAAATGAAAAGTAAAGTGGAGAGATGGTGTAGCTCAACATTTTCATAAATTTTCAATGGTTAATCTCAAAAATTGATTTACAAAATTTTATATGCAATGTTTCTTTTTTGTGTTCTCTAAAAAAAAAATGGTCATGATAATCTAAAGTTTCATCAAAGAATTTTATATACAATACTCATTGTAGTATATGGTTACATCTCAGATATTGATGGAATTTTAAGTAATGTATTTATTTTTATATTTTATAGTTATATGCATTTAGCACACCAATAATTGTCTTGTCATGATGCTCCATGGCCACTGTTTATTTTCAATCATTGCATGTTTTGTCGTTTTTTCCATTATTTAAGGTGCTGAACAAATTCAAACTTTAGTACTTTATCAAATGACCTTTGTGGGTCGGTTACACCTACAAGGTACTCCTCCGGTGGTTCAAAATATAAGCAAATCATTAATAGTTTTGTTTGTTGGTTGGTAACAATGACACACAAAATAAAAGAGACACCAGTGGAAATATTCAGCCTAACAATGTTGGCATTGCCGATTGTGCTAGGCCTTACGAATCTCTCTCAAAATAAATTTTACCATTGACATTTTGTCTATAAGAAAAGTAAAAATGAAAATTATTAAAAGAAACATAAGTTTTTAATTACATAAAAAAGTTAAATTATTATAGGGTTAAATACATTTTTGTGGAAACTTCTAAGTTTAATCCTTACTTAATTTTAATAGGTTTTTTAATCCCTACAAAAAAAAATTACTTTTAATTTTAGTCCCGGTTACAACAAAGTTTGTTTAATTATCCTTAAACTCTTAAATTTTTAAACGATTTTTTGAGACAAGTTTAGAACACTATGAAATGTTCATTTACTAAAATTTAGAATTTTTTTAACATGAAACGAATTAAATATGAATTTTTTAAAACGACAAAAATTAAAGATAAAATTAACAAAATTTGGACGTAGAAATCAAATTTTGTGACAATTTTTCGCAGAGGAACTTTTAGTAATGTTCTTAACACGTTTGTAAAAAATTGTTCAAAAACTCAAGAGTTTAAGCATAAATTAAACAAATTTGAATCGAGGAGGGACTAATACTGAGTGCAGAATTTTTTTTTAAGGACTAAAAGAACCATTATAATTAAGTAAGGACTAAACTTGAAAGGTCCCAATTTATAGGGACCAAAAACATATTTAACCCATTATTATATAGGTTAAATTATACCAGGGGTCTTTAAGTTTAAGATTTGTAACAGATTGGTCCTATAAGTTATTTTTGTCACACACAAGTCCTTTAAGTTTGAGGTTGGTAACAGATTGGACCTTTAAGTTATTTTGGTCACACATAAGTCCTTTAAGTTTGTAAATACTTTCAATTTATTCCTTCTGCCACATCATCTTTTTTGTAATAGAAGGACTAAATCGAAAATGTTTACAAACTTAAAGGACTTATGTGTGACGGAAGTAACTTAAAACACCAATCTGTTACAAACTTCAAACTTAAATGACTCATGTGTGACCAAAATAACTTAAAGGATCAGTATGTTACAAACCTCAAACTTAAAGCACCCCATGTGTAATTTAACCTATTATATAATAATAACTATAATATAATATCTATTTTTCTTAAAAAGTGTGAGGTAATTTGTTGTATTTTGTGGTACTTTTGCATCTTTATTAAAAAAAGAAAGTAGTTATATGGAAAAGGTTGATTTTGAAATGAGTGACAAGGAGATATGGGCAAATTGTCAAAACCAGCTCATTCTTAGCAACTCCAGCAGGAACATCAGAAAGCAATAACACATAACGAAGTAAACAATAAAAAAGTGGTAGATTCTTGGCTTACATGTCCATAATCATCCATGTATTCGTGGGGATCCGGCTGCAAAACAAAGTCCTCAAATCAGATTTCATGGCCAATATGTAGTAATTGATCATAAACCCAATTAATTGAAGACTCAAAAAATTACATGAATTGGACTGAGAGTTCAACAAAGATGAAAAAGAAAACTAATCTTCAGTTCTTGATTACACATTTAAGGCAGTCATGCGATTTGTATCGTTGATTCAAGATTGAATAACTCATATTTTGACTTTCGTAAATCAGGTTCAACCAAGTGATTAGACTCAAACCGGAGTTCAATGTAACAATTCTTGACCAGGCTATCTACTTACCTCACGGCCGAACTCCGGTGTACGAGGGCCCTTCCCCCGGAACCGAAGGTTTAACACTAAAAAAAACAGGTTCAAAGACCTAAGTAAGAATTTGAGTTGTCCTGTCTTGATCCAATGGTCCAGATCGGGGACTATGTAGTCGTGTGAATGGAAGGAATTAACGTCCTTCCATCTTTCCCCTGCCCCAAAGTTATGTTCTACCACATTTGCCTTCTATCTTTAAACATGAAGCCTGTATACATCCACTTCCTACATGTCTCTAATTTCTAAATAATGTATTCGCCATACTATTAACCTAGAGGGAGGAAAATGGATTCCATGCGGTGGGATATTCTGCATTCACACAAGGCATTGGTAACTGTTGGATTCAGATTGGACAATTCACAAAAAATGCAGATTTTGATTTTTCAGAAAATCTGTTTGAAACTGTCGAACTCGATCCAACAATCATTGATGTAATGCATGAATTCAGAGTATTCCGACTGCAGGGAGGGAGTGCCTGAATTCTCTTCTGACTAGGTCGGCGGACTAAAGTTATTGGCCTAAGCATCTCATACCCAAGTCCCAACACCTGACCTTTTCAATTCCTGGGGTTCTTATGTGGATTCCACCTCTACACGACACTCATTTTTACTTCTTACTATCTACGAAATAAAATATAAGCAAAAAATGGACTAAATTACGCATATTAAAAAATGTAGTCGATCTTGTAAAAAAAAATGTAGTTGATCACATTTAATATGTGCAATCTCACTAATAAATTGAGTCAATTGTCGAAGTAGCCCTATACGATTAATAAATTCGGTCATTGGAAATTTACCAAATGAACCTTGCAAATGACCACACATCTTTATCAAGAATTTACCAAATAGACCTACAAAAAGACACATTAAGTGGTTCTTACACAGGTACCCAGCTCTTAATGAGAGCATGCTCTGATGGGAGTACTTAATAGCACTCGAAGCTTAATAAACAAGTACCCTAAGCCCTTGTTTAGATGGTCTGATTACACGGTTCAAAGGGAAAAGTTAAAGACAATAAAAAAGTTCATCCTGAGTTTTCCGTGCCTGCACTATTATTGATTCTTATCTTAAAAACTTAACCCAACCTTAAAAAACCGTGATTGTAAGGTGGTATACTCATCCAATGTGAGACTCGGCTGCGATACCATCTTATAATTTGAGTTAGGCCTAATTCAACCTTACAAAACTGGCTTGTAAAGTGAGTGATGTCTCCCACTTATAAACACATTTCCAGGTCATATCTGATCCGGCAGAAGACTCTATTCCTACCATGCACACAAGTAAAAATAGACCAAAATTTAACTACAAACCCATCGCAATAAACAGAAATACACCCCAAAACCAAAATTTTGGACTACAATCCAGAGAAAAAGCTTACCCTCCTACGGCGCCTCTTATCTCCATATCTACTGCCCCTCTCTCTCCTCCTCTTTTCGCCCTCTTCTCTTGCCCTCCGTGCCTCCTACATAATTATAACATCAAACGGTGCCCCGTCAAAAACATATATGATTACTGCATGTATTAGAATAGTGCTGAAGCATTAAGGCCTTGATCCATTACCTCTTCTTCCCGAGCCCTTCTTTCTTTTTCCGCTTCTTCAAAAGCTTCTTTTTCAGCCTGAGATTTTACACATAATGAGAATGCAAATATTATGACAGTTGTTACAAACTAAATAACGGATATACAAAGTCTGAAAGCAATTGCTCCTACCTCCCTATTATTAACCATGTATTCTTCAACAACTTGCTTTGCATACTGTGGGTCATCACAAATTAAGACGTTGTCATAAATAGAACCAGCCTTTACCTGAAATTCAAATTATCATAATATAACGGCGCTTCAAATATTCAGTAATAGCTAAATATTTGAGGAGTACAGATAATTTTCTTCGCAATTAATACTAAATTACTATAGAGGAAGGAAAAAAGTACAGCAAAGAAAAACAGACGCACGCACCTGCCACACTTCAATGCCAACATACTTTATTGGTTTCAGCACATAAAGATCAGGATCATCCTCAAATTCTGCAGGAAACAAAAAGAAAAATTCATCAATAAAGATTTGTAATGTTTCAGGGGCAATACAAAAAGAAAAGATCAAGCACCATCACAGCTCAAAGATGCTGACTAAACCATATGTCCATATGCTATACATAAATTTTGGACAGTTTAATGATATGTTTGGATATTTTTAAATGAGCAGAGTGGAGCAGAAAGTGAAAATCTATATTATGATTCCTTAAAACAGCCCGATAACATTAAGTCTATTTTAAGATTCTAATGACTGATATTACCTTCTTAAAAAATAATGTACCTGGGTTATCAATCCATGGAGTCTTCCACTTTCCCTTGTAGTTGGGGTTCTTGATTTTCTGAGATTCAACAATTTGCCACAATTAGAAACCAAGGGATATGAATGTCAATTCAACTTTCAACATGTACAGTTTGAAGAACCTTTCGTTTCCATGGTCCTCTGTATGCTGGATTAGGAATTTTGGAAGGCTTCCATAGTCCATCATCTTCATCATCCCAGTCAACAGGCTAGTCAAACAAATATTAAACAAGAAAAAAGGAAAAAAGCTTTCGTCAAGCCCGTGCCAAATACGCATATTTATTTAGTATATTTTAAAATTTATCTAAACATGCAGTAAACAAACAGACCAACCTTTTTGGCTTTCGGATCAGGAATTTCCGCTGGAATTGAATCATATCCCTGCAATATGAAGACAATTAGACTTGCACATATGAAATTATACCAACTAAAATTCACAATGACATTATATGTCCTATAAACCTTCAAGAAATTAGCCATTAAAACTTATTTGGGGAAAAAATACTGTGAATTTGATGCTCCATCCTTACTATAATCTACTATTTTTAGGACTATAATCTATTTTCAATTTAACTCTACAAAAGTTTGACACCATTTATGATCCCCAACAAAACTTAAAAAGAATAATTAAGGAAAATGCCTGTGCCTCTAACCAGGTTTCTAATTTTATACTCCCTCCGTCCCAAATTGCATGTCGCTTTAGGGAAAAAAATTTGTCCCAAATTATATGTCGCTTTACAATATCAATGCAACATTAATGTTACTTTCCAATTATAACCTTAACTATTTATTACTCTCTCTTCTTTCAATTCTTTCATTTTTCTTTCCCATATTATTTATCAAGGACAATTTTGTAAAACATCTCATAATATCTCTTTTTCACACAATATTAATTGTATTTCTTAATATGCGTGAAATGCCCAAAACGTCATACAATTTGGGACGGAGGGAGTATATATCTGTTGAAAATAGAGCACTTTGTATACCCAAAAAAAAAAAAACATTGCTGAAGGCTGGTTAGTTGCAGCATATATTATCCATCACTCGTATGAACATGAAAGTTATCCATACCACGGTAAAATTCATAAAGGTGGCCATTAAGGTTTTACATGCGCATGCAAACGATAAAAAGGCAAAGGTGACAACAAGTACCTCTGGTTTGACATCATCAGGGTTCTCAATGTACTCTCTATCATCCCAATCTGCTGGCTGCAATAGAGAAAAAAAAAAGGTTTCACGTGAAAGAAGATAAACAAAAAGAAGCAAAACATCTCTTATCTCAACTAAAAACTCCTATTAATATAATGTTTGAGTTGTTTCTGAACATGTGACCTTTGAGATCCAGACTGCAATAACTAATAACATTGCACTTGAAGCTCAGCATTCTAACATTCAAATAAGGAAAATACATGAATACTAGCCAGCTGAGTAACACTGATTTAGAAGTATTACCTTTTTCGCTTTGACATCCTTGATTTTCCTTGGAGGAAGGATGTCCCAATCTGTGTACATGCTACCAGAATCTCTTTCTCGATTATCGACAAGGACACTATAGGAGGCATCAGGCCTCAGAATGAATGTATAGAAATGAGTTAATTTGTCAGTTTCACACTCCAGATCCTTTCTAATAGGATAATTCTGCCCCTGGTATGACAATATAACATGGAGCTTCTTTGTTTGTGTACCACATAGATCCGGTCCAAACATCAAACTGCATTAAGCAAAACCAATCAGTTCACCCTGCTCAATACATTACACTGATAGAACAACTAGGACAGTGAGGTGTAGATTCTTTCAACATTAAATAACTTGTGATTTTCTTATAATAAAGAAAGAGCATTGAAATACAATGTAGCACAGCACCTAACACGTGTCAGTGTCGGTCACGGCACTGATACATTCATTACAATCAATTATATCATTTTCTCAAATTATTATAGTGTCGACGTTACAATGTTGGTGTCGTGTCCGTGTCAATGCTTCATAGACTCATAGTTGATATATATAAAAGTATTTCAGCAGTAGCAGAGTGTGGCATACATTTCAAGTTTATAGTATAAAAGTTCATATTTTCTTGACCATGTTAAAGCACCAATAAAGAAAGTTAACATGATTGAAGATTACCCAATAGTTAAAGGTAGAGAGAGTATAGGATAACTATCGGACAAACCAATGAGAGAAATTTAAAGGTAAATGGTTTATCTTTAGACTTGATATATGACAGGACTTTGTGATGTCAATTGATATATATAGCCGACCCCACCTAGTGGGAAAAGGAGTGGTTGCTGTTTCCTTGACCATGTTAGAAGATAGGTTCCTTGCCTTCTACACGTCGTTCAAGTGGTTGAGCTGGGACACTTAAGAGTTGAAGATGGAGGTCTGAGATTGAAATCATGACTACAAATGTAACATACTAACAACTAAATTTTCCTGTTAAAAAAAGGAAATAGGTTCCTCTTCAGAATAGCCTTTTGTTTGATCAAAATTAGATAGTAACTCACGTGCAATATCATTGAGGGGAGTGGTGGAAAAAAATAGAGGCGTAAAAGATACAGAATAAGCATAAAACTTATCATTTTGATCATCAACAATGATGAGCTATGGATTGTTTCACAACTAAAACACCAAGTTCAAGAATTTCTAAATCTCAAACCACAAAACAAGGAAAATAGACATGATAAGAAATCGACGAACCTATAAGGAGTATCACCGCCAAACTTCTTCTGATTGACATAACCAGAAAGAAGTTTGATGTATCCACCACCACACTCAATATCCTGTTCAAATTTAATAGAATATTGAAGCACCAGTGTTCTGTTCTTATTGGTCAACTCCGGTATCTTTGCAGATATGGCAAAATGCTTGGCATCATTATATGTCTGAATACCTGCAAGAATTGTAAAACACTAGTGATAATCAACCCCTATAACACTATTAGTCATATTTTGATAACTTATTTGAGTTTATCTATTAGCATAAGCACTTGTGAGCTTAACTACATGTCCATAAGCTGTTTTCAACTTATTTCCATAAGTTCCCCGGAATAGCTTATATGAAAAAAAATGCAACTTTATTTTATTTTTTGTAATAGAAATAGCTTATACATAAGCATTTAAAGGATAAGTGCTTAATTAAGCAGTTTTTCGAAACATGGCATGCAGGTAAAATCAGTAATAACAAGAATCAATTCAATGGCACATTAAATGAACTAATCAATATTTGAGTAAGAGGGTAGGTAGGTACCTTTGTCATCAGGATCAGCAGGCCATTTTCCAGCAGTATACTTAAAGGTACCTGCTTTTCCTTCACTCCTTTTCCAATCAGACAATACCCAACGACTCTTCCACCCATCTTTTTATTTTATTATATTGTTACAGAAAACCAATGTTAATCAAATATAAAAGACATGTAAACAAAGAAACATAAAGGAACTTAAGAGATGATGAAGTTGGTTACCTTGGAATGTTTCTTCGAAGAAGACTTCAGCAAATGAAGAATGAAAAGTGATTATTAGAAGGAAAAGAAAGAGCTTAAGAATAAGAAGATGACTTGTGATTCCCATCGCATCACTTCAGAGACAGTGGAGCTTGAAATGTTTAAATTTATAAATATAGTGAGTAGTAGTAGTTTCTAGAATGCTGTGTATATACTTACTTAAAACTCAAGTGGTAAAATATTCTTTAAGTTGGATTTCTGAGTTTCAAATGATGATTGTTTCATTTACACACAAAATAAATAATTATTAATATTTCATCAGTATTATAATGTGATTAACTGATCGTTTGATCTGGCTTTTTTTTTTTTTGTAGTTTTAATTATTATTTTTTTCAATTTAGAAACTACTTAAACTATTTGGTAAATTTCTTTATAAAATTGTGATTTTATTGAAAGTCGCTATTAGATTGATAATCTTTTTTTTTTTTTTTTTTTATAGAAAAAATAGGTAAATTCTTTTAAAAATAATGTTTAGAAATAGACATTATTGTGAATTTTTATCTACAATTGATAAAATATTGTAATTTATAACTGGGAAAATATTGTAGAAATGCTAAATTTTCATACTTAAATATTTTACTCTAATTTTAAATATTAGAAAAAAATAAATTAAATTTGATGATTTAAGTTATTTAAAAATTCTAACTGATTCTATAATGCTTAACTGGCGTTCATACTACCACTATGTTCCTGTCTATTCGCTCTTGTTATTGCGCTGATACATATAAATTAAAAATAATATTTTTTTTAAATTTTTGATTAAAATTATTTTTATTTTGATTCAAATTATAAGTATAGATGAACTAAGCGAGAGAGAAAAATGCCCTAACAGAGAGAAAAAGTGCGATAGAGAGAAAGAGTGTTATCATGCAATTTTTTGTGAAACAACCTTACAAGCCGTCGGACGGGAACGTCGTTCCTCCCTCAACCAAGCTGTCCTTCTGTGATAAATTGGTGGGGATCCAAGAACCTCATTCAAGAATGGAGAAACCTGACTTATAGAGAAAAAACGTCTTTAAGATTGTGCTTGAAGATGGAGACCGTTTGAAGCCAAAGTGTTTTTTGGATGATAAAATGGAAATGTTAACGAGTGTTCATCGGGTACTCTTTAATATATTTCGATGGTAACTTTTTATGAAAATATGTATAATCAATGCATTGAAAATCAAAATATTTAACTTCTTTATAAAATAATTTTTTCTTTTGAAATTCTTAAAAATGCCCCGGTAACACTCGTTAACATGATCCAGGGGTCTGAGGAAATTCTTACAAGATGCAGTTTACTGGGAAAAACTATTGGGACTTTTGCCATGTTGGATAAGCTTAAAACCATATGGAAGCCCTTTGGATGGATGAATACAGTGGATATAGGAAACATGTTCTTCTTGGTGAACTTTGGATCATCAAAGAGCTATTGAAGAAGGTGTTGGATGATATATGATCATTATCTTGATGTTTAATCTTGGGCATCAAATTTTGATCCAATGACGACTATTATTGATCGTACATGTGTGTGGATTAGAATTCCTGAACTTGGAATGGAATATTATATATGATGAGAATATCCTCATGGCACTAGGCTCGACAATGGGTCGACCAATAAAAGTTGACATTCATACCGTTGACGCATCTATAGGAAGGTTTGCACGGATATGTGTTGCGATCGATCTAAATTAACCGGTTGTGGGTCAGCTATGGTTTCGAGATCAATGATTTCATGTTGAATATGAAGGTTTGCACCTTCCTTGCAAGAAGTGTTGCTTCTACGGCCATGTGTCTCAAAACTGCAAAGTTATACCTCTGAAAACTAATTCTAAGGACAAGAACATACAAAGAGTTTATGATCTTTTTCATGGGATTAAATCCACCATGCATGTGATTGTAGTATACTACTGATGCTAACTCACAACATAAAAATATATGACAATATGTGTATGTCTCTTGATGAGGCTGGTCAAGATAATGAGGATGATGCCATTGATATGGTTGTTGAGTCACCCATTAGTTGAGAGGGGTGAGATTATCCTTTCATAACTTTTGTGTTTATATTTCCATGATTAATTTCAAAGGTTTTTCACTGTTGTGTTGGAATGTGAGGGGCTTTGCTAATTGCAAAAGTCATAGTCATTTGTATGAGATTTTAGTCAGATTCAAATCTGACTTCATCTTTCTTAATGAAAGTTATACTCAACTTGTGTCAACTAAGAAATTATGGAAGAAGGAGGGTTATAGTATTGTTCATGTTATGGAGGTAGATGTTCATTCCGGAGGGACCTATAGTGTTCTTCCCCTGATATTGGTATGCATGCTCTTCAATTTTGTGCTGCTCAAAATTTTAGAAAAGATATTTGTTTGTGCCTTCATATAATTTGATTGGCTTATATTTGGATCATTTCGAAGGAATGTGATCTTCATATTTTCCAAAACAAACATACATCTCTTACAAATGGTTGACATGGTGAAACTCAATTCTTGACGGTGCCTTAAGGTATTTAGATCCAATAACCTTATCGATTTTCATGCATGGTGGACTAACCCTTATGTTTGTTTAGGTTACTCCACCTTGCACCGACGACTGTAGGGCTTTGAATTTTTTATTCATTTTGCTTTTTTGGTTGTTGTACACTAAACTCTTTTGAGGTCCTGCATGCACATATCGTGCTCCGTTAAGACTCCATTTTTTGTTACTATTATAGTATACTATATATAATCTTTTGGTTTCTTAAAAAAAATGACATCAACAATATACTCTCTCCGTTCCTTTTTAATTGTCATTGAGTTTGGATTTAGCGTTTCTATTTAACTATCAATTTGGTATTTTAAAGGTACAATTTGTCAATTATACCCTTTGTCAATTACTCTTATCTTTTTCAATAAAACTAATTAATGTTCTATATTTGGAAAACTAAAGTTTGTTTTTTGGGTCATGCTAACTTTTACTTGAAAACAACATAGTTTTGACTTTTAAAAAGTTGAACATACCATTTTTTAACAATTCCTAATGCAAAATTTCTATATTAGTCTTCTTAACTAGTGCCCCGGGGGCACTAGTTAACATTACCCTTGTTTTTTTCATCAATCAGCGGAAGTAATACTTGATTTACTCACAGAAACAGGGACGACGGGGTGTAAGGCAGCAACAACACCAATGGATCCCAATGTGAAACTAAAATCAGCTGCTGAAGATATAACATTTGTTGTGAGCGTAATAAGCCAATTTATACATGCACTAAGGCCAACCCACTTTAAAGTTGTTTTCAGAATAGTGAGATATTTAAAGAGAACTCCACGAAAAGGGTTAATGTTCAAAAACAGAGGGCATATACAAGTTGAAGCCTATACAGATGCTAACTGGACATGTAATATAAATGATCGGAGGTCTACATCTGGATATTGTACCTTTGTAGGTGGAAACTTAGTTACATGGAGGAGCAAAAAACAAAATGTTGTAGCCAGGAGAGCAATGCACAAGTTGAATTCTAATCGGTGGCTCATGGTTTTTGTGAAGTACCATGGATAAAAAAGTTCATGCAAGAATTGAAGATTGCAGGCCCAACTCCAATAAAAGTTTATTGCGATAAGAAGGCACATTTTTCTATTAAGATATGATGTAACCTCCTATATAAAAAATATTTATTTAACCAAAAAATAAGTATATTAAAAATAGGCTAAGAAAAAAAAGATATGTACATCTTTTCTTAATAGTAAGTATGGGCATACTTTCCCTAAAAAAAAAATAGATATATTTTGACTGCCCTTAAAAAATAAGATATATTTTTATTGGTAATTTTTTTTATCATATATCTTTTTTTTTTGTCAAGTAGCATAGTGGCTAAAACTCACACAATTTAATTGTGGAGAAGTGGAGTGTCCGGGGTTTGAACCCCGACCCCTGCATATAAAATGCAATATCGTTACCAATTGAGTTAAGCTCACGGAGATATATCTTTTTCTATGGAAGACGGTAACAATATGTCTAAATTTTTTACGTGTATCTTTTATTTTTGGATGAGATATATGATTTTTTTTAACGTCTATCTTTCTTCATATTATCTATCTATATACAATCTATATATATGTGTATATATATTGAATCTTTTATTTTTGGATGAGATATATGATTTTTTTAACGTCTATCTTTCTTCATATATCTATATATCTATCTATCTATATACAATCTATATATGTGTATATATATTGAATACTCGTGTATCTCTAAATTTGCCATTCAATATGATATACAATTTTCTCAATATTTTAGGATATCATATCTGAAATTTACGATAAATCATAATTGAATAATTATATTTTGACAATAGAAACAAACTTTTTGTTTTTTTTTAACAAAGAAACAAACTTTTTGTTGAAAGGTCAAAAGAAACAAACTTTGATAAGTAGTTTGAACTTCATAGAATTATAGTAGAACTCTACTTGTAATCTTTTATAAAAACAAATTTTTGACTCAAATCTTTTTATAAGATACTCTCTGAATTTAACATTCATAAGTACTCTCTAAACATTACGAGTTATAGCCACAACATCACTAACAAAAGAACAAAGCTTAGATCAAAGAAAGTTTTGTTGCAAGGTACAAAAAGCCATGATGGAAGAACAACATCAAGAAAAACCTTTCAACCCTTACTATAGGTTCGCTGTGAAAAGTATATTGTCCAAAGTTGCACCAGATCAATTCTATACCAAAGAAGAGTTGAAACAACTAGAGGAAATAGAATATTCACTTTTCACTTCAGAGAGCGCGATGAAAGAAGAGATCATGAATAATAAAAAAAGACATCACTCAAGTGATGATGAAGGCAGCACCTCGGAAAGAAGAGCGAAAACACAGAAAAAGAAAAAGAAGAAGAAACCAAATCAACATGGTAATGCAATAGTACCACTGCCTCCAGAATTGCCTATTCGTGTAAGGAATATGATCGCTGCGATGAATGGTACTGATATCAGATATGTCATGTGCAAGAAGTTGTTCGCGACTGATCTTAGCAAAGGTCACAATCGTCTTTCATTGCCAGGTGGACAAATCTTTCTCACTAAGGAAGAGAAGAAAATATTAGATTCAAGGGATGAAGATGATAAACCTGTTGGTTTTGAAGTGGTTGTATTGGACCCTAGCTTTAGAAGGTACATGATGGTTTTGAAGAAGTGGAACAAGAACTCTGGTATTTTAAATCTTATGAAACGCTGGAATCGTCTTTGGAAGGAAAACAACTGGACTACAGACAATAAACTCCACCATCAACTTGACATATGGTCTTTTAGGGTCAATGGCCAGTTGCACTTCACGCTGAACAATAAAGAACCCTAATGTTTACAAGTGTTTAAAAGTCTGGCTGTGATCTTGGTAGTTTTTATCTTGCAAATTATGTTCAAGTAAAACTTGATGTTGCAGATCAAGTTAGATATTGATGAATTTCAATCTTGTTTTTTTATTTTATTTCAATCTTGTTTCATTAGGCAAATCTAGCTAGCTAGTTGTAGGATTTTGATGATCTTGAATTGGCCGATCCAACAATATTACATCATACTCGCTCTGTTCCTTTTTAAGTGTCTTTCTAATATAGATTTTACGTTCTTATTTAACGTTTGATAATTTAAAGGTGTGATTTATCAATTGCTATATTATCTTTTTCAATAAAACTAACTAATGTCATATATTTGAAAAACTAAAGTTTGTTTTTTTTTACAAATTTGTTTCTTGTTATCTTAAAATTTAAACATAATTTTGTTACCTATAATAATGGTTCTATGAATAGTTAAAATTCTATAAATAAGATGAATAGTAATTGTTAAAAATTTCAAGTGCAAAGTAAGAGAGAAAAATAAAATAAAAGTGAAAGTTAATTTTTTATTAACTTTTGATTAATGTGAAGTTGGAATAATTTTTTGAAGAAGTTAGAATAATTTTTATATTGACTAAATTAATTAAAAAGATGTGCACAATATTTAAAAAATTGACAATTGTTTGTTATGAGAGAGAGAAAGAGTTTGCAAAAAAAAAAAAAAAAGTTGTTGGAGAATAAGATAGTAACTAACAATGTTTGTTAGAAGAGAAAGATAACATATTAAATTTATTTGAAAAGAAAGTGTGTACAAAAAAAGAGTTTTTCTACTCACACCCCATGTATTTTTTGTTACACCTAAATTTACTTAAAAATTTACAATAATACCAAAATTGTCCTTTTATAAAAAAAATTCTAAAACTTTAATATCATTCATTTTCATTCTAAAATTTCACCCTCTTTTACTCAAAAACAATCATGAATGTTCAATCAACCTCTATAGAAAGTTGAAGAGTGAATCAAAACATCTTTCATCCATACTCCATTGCACATAAGTAAGTGAATTTCTTCTTCTTTTTCAATGATGCTAGTGTTTCATTTTTTTTCTTGTTGTTCAACGTTGATATGTTATGCACTGTACAACGACAATTATTTGATGATGGCACTAACGTTAATTTACATTACTGAGCTTAACTTAAATTTAGTTTAAGTAGGTTCATGCAAACTGAGTTTAGATAACCTACTTAAACTGAGTTTACATGTATATACTTAAAATAAGATTACGTAGAATCATTAAACAAGGTTGAAGAGGTTAAAGCAAAATTTAACTTTTAGTATGTACATTTAAACTGAGACTACATACCTACTTAAACTAAGTTTACATAACATACTTAAACTAAGTTTAAGTATGTACACTCAAACTCAGTTTACATGACCTACTTAAACTTAGTTTACATGACCTACTTAAACTGAGTTTTGGAAAAGGAAAAAGGAAGAGGCGTTAGTTTTCTAGGTGAATGGGTGAATTTGAAAATTAAATTTTATTTGAGGATAATTTTGTCATTTTAGTGTGTAACACGGAATACATATGGTATAATTAGAAAAACTCACCAAAAAATAGGAATATATTGGTGGATTAAAACGAGGGTATAATATGAAGAAAAAATGCAAAAATACACTTCGTTGTCTTGAAATGGAACTGAGGGAGTAACTATTTGTACAAGTTCAAATTTCAACCGGTTCTGTTTCAACTAATCATGAATTCAAGTTTTGGTTTCTTTCTAGGCCAAATACCACTTTTGGTCCTTTTAGTTTGACAAAATTCCCAAGTTAATCCTTTAAGTTTCGAAAGTTTCAATTAAGTCATTTTAGTTTGACATAATTCCCATGTTAGTCTTTTAAATTTCAAAAGTTTCAAATGAGTCCTTTTAGTTTGACAGAATTTCCAAGTTATTCCTTTAAGTTTCAAACTAAAAGGACCTATTTGAAACTTTTGAAACGGTGATGGTGAAATAGTTTATCAACTAAAAGAACCTATTTGAAACTTAAAAGATTAACTTGGAAATTCAGTCAAACTAAAATAACCTAATTGAAACTTTCAAAACTTAAAAGACTAACTTAAGAATTTTGTTAAACTAAAAGGACCAAAAAGGGTATTTGACTTCTTTCTATTAAATAATGTTGGATAGTGTTAACTTGTGCCCTTAGGGCACACGTTAAGAAATCCAAAAAAAGAAATATTTCCTTAAACTTTGTGCATTCAATTCATTTAGACATTAAAAATTAAATTTAATGCACGCATTCCAATAGATTATTTCTACATTTGGTTTCTAAACTTGTGCCTTAAGCGCAAAAGCTAACATTTCCCAATAATGTTATAGGGAAATTATAATGCTAACCGGTGCCCCCGGGGCACTGGTTAAGGATACTAAAAAGGGAAATTATATAGTAATTATTGCATTGAAAACTGTGTAATTAATCCATAAATAAGTCAACAAAGTTTCCTTTTATGGTAA
>Ga0315915_1003190_pt1 | contig 20866 bp, 10 predicted proteins | sample MpolbnodulesMG_FD_207738 | JGI IMG/M metagenome (GOLD analysis project Ga0315915, IMG submission 207738) | Medicago polymorpha root nodule microbial communities from Los Angeles, California, United States - branched nodules | ecosystem: Host-associated > Plants > Roots > Nodule | place: USA... | reverse complement strand
ACAAATTTTCACCTTTGTATATTTACTCTGTGCAACTTTCACCCTCGTTCAAAGGAAGCACTCCGTGGCAAAAGGAAGACTTTGGGTTTTTGGCGCCATAGAATAACCACCTCGTTCAAAGGGGGAGAAAACTGAAAAAACCCTATTATTTTTCCATTTCCAATTCCAAAATCTGGTCCAACAATTCCATGGCTCCTGAAACCAAAGAATCGTTAAACTCCACCCAATTATACCTCACCGCACTCCAATCCCTCAATCTTCCACCACCCACCCTCCCCCTCCCACCACTCCCAACCACCACCATCCCCCACTCCAAACTCATCCCTAACACCCGCTTCCTCATCGACTCCTTCCGCCACACCACCCCTTCCTCCTTCACCTACTTCCTCTCCCACTTCCACTCCGATCACTACTCCCCTCTCTCCTCCTCATGGTCCCACGGCATCATCTTCTGTTCCCCAATCACCTCCCACCTCCTCACCAACATCCTCCACATCCCATCCCCTTTCATTCACCCTCTCCCTCTCAACCAACCCGTCACCATCGACGGCACCGTTGTAACCCTAATTGACGCTAATCACTGCCCCGGCGCAGTTCAGTTTCTTTTTAAAGCGAATGCAGCATCCCTTACCCCTAGGTATGTTCATACTGGTGATTTTAGGTTTAATCATGAAATGTTGTTGGATTTGAATCTTGGTGAATTTATTGGTGCGGATGTTGTGTTTTTGGATACGACTTATTGTCATCCCAAATTTGTTTTTCCGACTCAAGATGAGTCGGTTGATTATATCGTTGATGTTGTAAAGGAATGTGATGGTGAGGATGTTTTGTTTCTTGTTGCTACTTATGTTGTTGGTAAGGAGAAGATTTTGCTTGAGATTGCGCGGAGGTTTGGGAAGAAAGTGTGTGTGGATGGTAAGAAGATGGAGGTTTTGAAGGCTCTTGGGTATGGGGAGAGTGGTGAGTTTACTGAGGATAGGTTGGAGAGTAATGTGCATGTTGTTGGGTGGAATGTGTTGGGGGAGACTTGGCCGTATTTTAGACCGAATTTTGTTAGGATGAAGGAGATTATGGTTGAGAGAGGATACTCGAAGGTTGTGGGTTTTGTTCCGACTGGATGGACTTATGAAGTGAAGCGTGATAAGTTTAAGGTTAGGGAGAAGGATTCGTGTAAGATTCATCTTGTGCCGTATAGTGAGCATTCAAATTATGAGGAGCTTAGGGAATATGTGAGGTTTTTGAAACCAAAGAAGGTTGTTCCGACTGTGGGGTTAGATGTTGAGAAGAGTGATAGTAAACATGTTGACAAAATGAGGAAGTATTTTTCTGGGTTGGTTGATGAGACGGCCAACAAGCAAGAGTTTTTAAAGGGTTTTAAGCGGTGTGACTCTGGTGCAGCAGGTTTTGAGGCCGGGAAGGATGTGAGCAATGATACGGAACCAGGGCAGAGCGCTGAGAAAGAAGTGAAGCCATCTGATTCTGGGGGGCATAAAAGTATTAATCAGGATGTTGCTGTGAGTCTATCATCTTGTATGGGAGAAACTTGCATAGAAGATCCTACATTGCTAAATGATGAGGAAAAAGAGAGAGTTGTTCAGGAATTAAGTTGTTGTTTGCCCACGTGGGTCACCCGAAGCCAGATGTTAGATCTGATCAGCATCTCTGGGAGCAATGTCGTTGAAGCTGTTTCTAATTTCTTTGAACGTGAAACTGAATTTCACGAGCAAGTAAATTCCGGTCAAACTTCAATTCCATCACCCAGGTCTTGCTCATCAATTGACACCAGTCTGCTTCCAAAATCAAACCTCAAGTCTTGCTCATCGAATGACGCCAATCCGTTTTCAAAATCAAACCTCAACATTACAAACAGCACATCAAAAAAATTGGACCTTTTTCGAAGTCAAGACTCTAAATTGACTAACCTAAGGAAAGCACTATCAAATCAGATTTCCCCTTCCAAAAGAAAGAAGGGTAGTGAAAGCAAGTCAAACAAGAAAGTAAAAGTCAAAGCAAAATCAGAACCAAGTGGTTCAAAGCAGGCAACAATAACAAAATTCTTTGGCAAAGCAATGCCTGTGATGCCTGGTGATACTCAATCTGATCAATTTGGATCGAAGTCTGGTGAAAGCCCCGAAGTTGAAGAATTGGTGCCAACTGATGCTGGAAACTTATATAAGCAAGAGATTGATCAGTTTATGCAAATAATAAATGGGGACAAGTCATTGAGAAAGCAAGCAATTACTATAATTGAGGAGGCAAAAGGAGACATCAATAAGGCATTGGATATATATTACTCTAATTCTTGCAATCTCGGTGAAAGGGAAATATCAGTTCAAGGGGAATGCGAAGTTGACAGACCTTTAGAGAAGAAGCATGTGTCAAAAGAGTTGAAAGTTATACCTGATATTTCTATTCATAGAGTGTTAAAAGATAATGTAGATGCAACTCATGTATCACTACCATCTGATAAATACAACCCCAAAGAACATGGTTTGTGTTGATTTTATTTTATTTATCCCTCCTCCCCCTACCACTAAATTTACTCTGTTTAGAAGTATTTTGCACTTTATATTTGCACTTTTTAGTCAAAGTCTGTTTTGTAAAATGTGAATACAACTGGCATATATGCGCAGCGTGTTGGAAAGATGGACAACCTGCACCATATTTACTTCTTGCACGAACCTTCAGCCTGCTTGAAGATGAGAAAGGAAAGATAAAAGCTACTTCTATACTATGCAACATGTTCAGAAGGTCCTTTTAAACTGATCATGCTCTTTGTATTATCCATTTTCCCTTTCTTTTTCTTTTCGAAATAATGAAACAGCTTTACCAGTATTTGGCTGATTGAGAAACATTACGTACGTGCAATGTTTCTATTACACAGTTTGTTGGTCTTGTCTCCAGAAGACGTGCTTCCTGCTGTATATCTATGTACAAACAAAATTGCTGCAGATCATGAAAATGTGGTAGGTTTATTTCCAGTTTTGATGTTTTGGAAGCTTTTACTTTCACCGTACTTAGCCTTGATGAGTTTGAAACTTTAACTCAGTATTTATAGAATACAAGCTTTATAGTTTATACTGTCCCTGTGGTTTTTTGTGTTTGGTGTCAAGATTTAAAAGCTCTCTTCACTTGAAAGTGTTGGACCTGAGTTCCTTAAAAACACACACTCATATATTGTATTTTAGCCCTTCATTATTTTTGTTTCTTTGGATCAAAACCCACCAATTTTCATCCCTTGGCCTTTGAATGTTTATTTCCTTTTTGTTTTGATCCTCCTTTTCTTTAGATCATGGCAGCAAGGAGTGTAACCTTGGTTTCAAAACTATAGTTATTATTTATCTATTTATTTGTTATTTGATGGTAAATAACACATGGGCATACTGATTAAAAAAAATAGCCTCTGTAATCCAGAAGCCAATTTAGTGGTCATTATATTGAGGTTTTCATATGGAAAAGTACAAAACTATTTCTGGTTGTTAATCATTTATGTTTCTTTAGCTTCTATGTGGTAATGAGGGTTATTATGCACAAATAAATATTGGAGTCTACTATGTGGCAATGGGGGTTATTATCCACAAATAAAGATCCATACGACATGCCTTTAATGCAGGAACTAAATATTGGTGGAAGTTTAGTCACTACAGCACTTGAAGAGGCATGCGGGACAAACCGATTGAAAATAAGGGAGATGTATAATAAACTTGGCGACCTTGGTTGGATGATTTTTATAGTTTTTGGCTTTTTAACTAACCTATATATCAGTTGAAGATTTTGAATGATTGAAATAATATGGGATTTTAAAGGTGATGTTGCTCAAGAGTGTCGTCAAACACAGAGATTGCTCGCACCACCTACACCGCTTCTAATTAAGGATATTTACTCTGCACTACGAAAGATAAGGTGTTAACTGTTCTGTTTCTTATTGTAATTCATAGCATTACTAGGGGTATAAGTAAATATATCACGCAATGGTTTGCTCCACAGATGTTTAGTTGAGATTTGTTATTGTGGATTAGGTTCACGACGAACCTTGATGTGATAGTAACTTGTCATTCACTTTAGATTATTTAATTTAAATGTATGTATATTATTATGAACCTGAGTTCCTTGTAACAAAAGTTCTAGGTATTGACTTAACTAGATATATCTTAGAGTATATTAAAGTAAGTGTGCATCGAGCGGTATTGGATCGTGGTAGTCATAGTATTTTATATAAATTGTTTGAATATTTGACTTATGGGCTTGATGTTTCAATCAAGTTAGCGCGTCCTTGTCCCTTTGAATTTTCCTAAAAAAAAGAAATTGAAACTTCCTCACTGAGTGTTGCCACTTTGCCCAACTTAAGTTTTGGTCTTACAAATTATGTTTTTTTTGGGAATTCTACATATACAGAAATAGAAGCACAAACAAGAATTGAAGCCTCAATCTATAAACCAAACTTCACAAATATTTGGGGAATCTTCCGATTAGTGATAAAACCACAAATCATGTTTGGTGATGGAAGTGTTCTTAAAGATCCAGAGATGTTGAGGAAGATGGTCACTTGGATTAACTTTTTAGCAGTCTTACTTGTTGACATTACCTTTTCTATGTATTATTTATGTCATGTACTCTTTATCAACCACACACTAGGAAATTATTTACATGTACCTTTCAAAAGAGCTCCAGGTTGTGGCATGTTATACAGTGATCATGGTCACTATTAGGAATTTAGGAGACCAATTTCTTGTTTTGATATCTTTCTTGGAGGTAATCTTGATTCCAGAACAAGTGCTCCAAATTCAGACAATTATAATAAAGTAAAGGGGCCAATTGTAAAATTTATTTATCTTATGCTTTTATTGCCTTTCCTTAATTAATCAAGTATTGTTCTACATGTTCTTATGTAATGCTCATCAGTGTACAAACAGGCAATGGAAGCACATTACGAAAGAAAGGCATCATTGTTCATCTCATGCGTTCCTGCCGTGAAAAGGAGATGAAGTTTCTTGTTCGAACCTTGGTAAATATCCTCTGTTTTTGAGTGCAAAGTAGTTTAGATGGAGGGGAGTTTATTCCATTTCTAGGTTATAGTGTGCCATAAGTCTCACTAAGGACTATAGATTTAATATAGGTATTTGTTTTGTATTTTAGTCAAATTTATAGATATACGTAAACTGATTGTCTGCGGGAAAGAAGAGGTATTGCTAGGTCTATGAATTTTGGATTTATGTCTATCTGATATTGGAAAAATGAGAATGTCATGTTTTATGCAACTTTTCGGACTTCACATATTTGGTGGTGTACACAAATATGAGAGAAAGAAGGGTGTATTCGGACCAGCAGAGAATGAGAGAGTCCCCGAATGAATCACACCATAGCTTATTCTCATCCTCTTAGGAACCCATCCTATGTGTTAATTTATTCTTCAATCCGTCATTCCTCAATCAATCACCTAGAGTTTATCCCCAAGTTATCACTCTTGATTCTAGGGTCTTAACCTACTTGATTTACATGAATTTCCTTAGGCTTTGTTTGCGAGTTGGGTTTTGGAGGGGAGGGGAGGGGAAGGAGGGTAAACCCTTGTTTGGGAGTTTTAAAAAATAGGGAAAGGTTTTGGAGGGGTTTGAAGGGCTTCATTTGTCCAATTTTAAAGTTCCCCCAAATTGGAGGGTTTTGGGGGGTTAAACATATAAATTGACAATTTTACCCTCATAATAATTCAAAATTTCAATCTTAGACATAATCTAATTCAAAATAATTTACAAGATATTACAAAGTATAACACAATGTATTGATTTTAAGAGAAAAAAATGGTAAAATAGTAAAATTATCACATAAGCCCTCCATCTCCTTTCCTTGTTGGTTTCTTTAACTCCCAAACAAGGGGAAGGTTTTCCCTCCTTTCTCCCTTCCCTCCCTTCCCTTCCCTTCCCCTCCCCTCCTAAGCCTTTCCTTCTCCTCCCCTCAAAACTTGCAAACAAAGCCTCAATAGTTTTGCACTTTTATTTCAACATTGGTTTTTCTCTTGTTATGGTCTTACTCGCTTCATTGTATAATGTATATATCATTTGTGTATAAAAATCCCAGACATTTTCATCGAATAAAATAATAATATTGTAAAATATGTTTATGTTTGCCTTTGAAGATTAATCCAGCAGAGAGGGAAAAATGATAGTGAGCGAATCCTATTTCTTAAGTGAATCATTTCATAGCGTTGAGGTCCTTCATATGAAAAGGCCAAAGTATTTAACTCTGGGTTTTCCTCGATATTGAATATTTTGTGTTAATATGGTGATGTCAACAACTTTCCTCTCTTGTGAGTATACCAAGGAAAGATACAAGGAATTTTATTTTGCTTACCAGATAATCAAGTTGAGAACTAGACAGTGCTTTTGCATGCCATATCTATCTTCTGTCCACCTTCAATTTGGAGATTTGAGAGCTTCAATAGTCAATGCGTAATAGTGTCTTAAAATTAAAAATGTTTGTTATACTTTATGTTGTCACCAGAGTTAAAAAATTAAGAGACAATTGCGGGTATGAATTTCTTGGACCTTCACTTGCTTTAGCAATAACCTCTATAGATTCCAAATTACCAATATTAAAATTATCATTGTTTTTTATTAGACATTTCTTTTATTATATGTTGTTATGTATGTGATGTATCCTGTATCTATGTAACTTTTCAGATTTGTTAGTTGTAATACATTAGTAATTAACTATAGTTAGTTACAGCTGGCACTCTCTGTTAGTTACATAACAGTTCTCCTACATATAGCATTGATATAACAGTTTTACATTCAGTTAATCATAATACAAATTACACACTTTCCGTTCTCTGTTTTCTCTCAAATGTTGGAACTATGTGAAGTTAGTTCATCAATAACCATACCTTGCTAGACTGATGGTCTTCTCTCTCAAAACATATTTCAATATTTACTATTCTGAGTTTACACATATGATGGTGGATGATTATATTTATGAAATACCCTTTTTTCTAGATTTTGTCTCTGCATGCAAGTGTCCTTTATTCTCAAATTTGCTTCTTGTGTAGGTCAGGAACTTGAGGATTGGGGCAATGCTTAGAACTGTTTTGCCTGCATTGGCTCATGCTGTTGTTATGAATTCTCGCCCAACTGTGTGCCAAGAAGGAACAGCAGAAAATTTGAAGGCAGCGCTTCAGGTCTATTTTGGAATCATTTTTTTTTTCCTATGACCAATTTATGTTATTTTACTATTCTGTCTATTTTTGTAATGGTTGATATTATTTTGTCATAATGGTTACTTTTCATATGGCATTTTATGTGTAGAGGTCTAGAGGGGCTTTGGTTTAGTGGGACAATAGGAAACATATGATAGGATAACCTCATGGGATAATCTATATTCTATGGCGGAAGGTGTATGAATGACACTATTCTTTTAAATCCGTTTGTATATCTAGGAAAGGGGCACTTTAATTTTTCCTTTTCAACAAAAGTAGAAGTATTATCAGATACTACAAAAAAGGGGTTCAGGAACAGATGATTTTAAATTCTCCTTAGAGAAAGGAAACTATAATACAAGCTAATCAAACAAGAAAGCACACCAGTTATGCAAAGTTTGCCAATCCTAGCCATTCTGTATAATCTTGTACTTGATCTGAATTATGAAGTAATTCCAATGAAAACGTGATTTCGGAGGTAAATGCAATAGGCCTCAAATTTTCCTGACCCAACCCACAAATAATTTAAGTGCCATGCTCTCACCTAGTAGCATCAGAGATTTCACATTCATGAGCTCTTTATCTTTTACATTCCTTCCAAAACCTCTAAATCTAACAAACAATCCTGTCAAATTCAGAGGGTAAGCCTATATCTATGAGATCCGAAAAGCTTATTCTTTTTGTAACTACCTTCTAGGTAATGCAAAAGCAATTGTATGGTAGCTTCCAAATATATGTGCAACTTTAATGATTCGGTGATCTGTAGATTTGTGTTCAACTATTAGCTTTCTCGATTCCTTTTCATTTATCTAACATTCATGTTTGTCCAAACATTGAATGTTTACCATTCATCTTTTGCCAATATAAGGACTTGTAGCCATTCTCCAAAATATGCTTTGAAAGCTTCTATGTGGAAAGATGAAGCTACATGCAGAGTTGTCAGTTTTATTTGTGCTACAATGCTTAATAGGATTGACATTAATATTTTGTTACATGCTCATAAGGTTCATGGGACTTGTTTTGTGCGTGAAGAATTCTCTAATAGAAATAGATCTATTTCTTTTACTAATGATTTTTCCCACCTTTCCAGGTCCTTTCTGTGGCAGTTGTTGAAGCATATAACATACTGCCAAATTTGGTAAGTATTTAATATTTGAGTAGTTGGTCTTACCCATATATAGATTTTATGATTGGAACTGTGAGGAATGTTAGTAACACGCTCTTAATTAGTGGATGAAATTTATATGGCTTCCACTCTCTTTTTGGTAGAATTCACTCCTTCATTGGTTAGAGCCACATGAATTTCAGTCAATTATAACGGGTGTGTTGAAAGAATGTATTGCTAGAATTTCTCTTGAAACTATTTTATTATTGTGCTCATTAAGTTATTGTACATTACTCCCACAAAATGTTGAAACGGCTCACATGAATTTCACCCAACAAGAAAGGGAGTGTTAGAGAGTGTGTCGCTCACACTTTTTGTACTTCATATATTAAAAGATAGATAGCTTGGCGCTAAATGTTTGTGTGTGTATGTACGTTTTTGAATATCTTTGTTAAATGTGGGAACGAGGAAATATTATAGGTGTATGTGTGCATGTATGTGCATTTTTGAATATCTTGGCGCTAAATGTTTGTGTGCATGTATGTGTGTTTTTTAATATCATTGTTAAATGTAGGAATGTGGAAATAATATAGGTTTACGTCACCACACCAATGTTAAATGTGACCAAATAATTACTATGTTGTTATAACTCTTTATGTGTCTGGAATTTGGGTTTTCCAATCTCAACCCTACAAAACATTGGACATTTGGAGCGTGACCCGAATAACCCGTTAGCGGGTGGCCCAATGGATTGTAGATAGGAATACCATCTATAACGAGACTCTTAGCAATGTGAATGTCCTATAATTTTGTTCATGTTAAAATGTTCTTAATTTCTCTTGATGGTCATCTTAGAATTTGGGTTGGGCATAACTCAATTCTCACAAAACCGGCTTGTAAGGTGAGGATTGCCCACCACTTATAAACATGTTTTCAGGCCTTATATAATCAAATGTGAGACTCTTTACGTATCTTATTTGTTATCTTGAGGATAATCTACCTAGTTTTGGCCTTGTATGAGCAATAATGCAGTATTCTGATGATTTTTCACATTTTCATTGTCTTTTTATGCAGGATATCATAGTCCCAACTCTCATGAACAAAGGCATTGAGTTTTCAGTTTCAAGTTTATCAATGGTTCCAGGAATCCCAATCAAGCCTATGCTTGCAAAGTATATACTATTTCATATATAGGCCCTGTTTGTATACTATTTTATGTATTGGTTCTCCCTTGAGTGCTTTATGATTAATTTCAAAGTTTCTAGAACCTTCTTTGCTTAACTCAAGAGTACTCACTTTGGTAGCACTGTCCAGATTCTTTTTCTTATAGTAATTTATTTTCCTTTTTATTTTTCTTTGTAGGATCACCAATGGCATTCCCCAAGCATTGAAGCTATTTCAAAATAAAGCATTTACATGTGAATATAAGTATGTCTTATTCTTTAATTACTTGCTTTCCTTGATATCTAATTGCACAATCATGGACACGGTATAGCAAGTAATCATTTAAAATCTTGTTTGGATGTGTAATATAATAATACTGGGTGATATGAAGTTTTGACCTACATTATTACTTCTACATGCCTTGAAAATTGAAAGTGAGTGCTATAGCAATAGAGCTTTCAATACAATGAATCTGATAAAATTTTAGTATACGTCTGCTCAGGCATTTCACTTTAGAGTTTTATTAAAACACATGCTAAAAGCATTTTTGACTGATTTTTTAATCATAAGATATAGAGAGATGAATAAAAATAATAATAAATAAATCAATCCCAATGAAAAAAATTCCTTGAAATTAGCTGAACCTAAGTTATGTACCTTTTCAAGATGAGCTGAAAGGTAGGAGTGCAGTGCAAGGAAAATTCATTATATAATTATTGATTGCAAATTCAAAACCGAACCATTAACATTCTTTTGTGCAAATTTTGATTTCCAAATCTTATTTGTAACTTATTAAAATTGATTTCTAATCTGGCTATACTGTTGTTTTGTTCTTCAGCCCCTAGTTTGGTATTAGAGTCATTCACACTAGTGTGAACTAGTTCATGATGCATTATTACACTTAAAACCAACACGTACATTTCTTTTCTGGCCATGTCATAAGCTAAATTTTACATATTTGATGATATAGTGAATACTTATGGGTGTGATAAAACTGTAACGCCCATTGTACATTGACTACTTGCATTATTGTACACAAATGAAGCAGTAAGAAATGCAAAATTTTAAACTGTAACATTTGTAATCTCTTTCAACTCCAAAGTTCTTGTGAGAAATCATATCTTCGTGCATATAATTGAAATGTCCGATCTTGTATTCTACCGATGATACTTTTCAATTTAGTGATTTTATTGGATATTGATATTCGTTGGCTTTACTTGTCTCTCTGTTGGGAAAGGACAAATTGTACCTCTTTTTCATATGACTTGCTAAGCTAAGATAAATGAATTTCCAGGTATGATGGTCAGCGAGCTCAAATTCACAAATTAGTTGATGGATCAGTTCATGTTTTTTCAAGAAATGGAGATGAATCAACTTCGAGATTCCCTGATCTTGTTGACATGATAAAGGAATCTTGCAAGCCTGTTGCATCAACTTTCATAATTGATGCCGAGGTACACAGTTGTTTTTCGGCCATATAATAATTTTTATTTGCTCTTAGTTAATCTTCTGTTATTCCATCCTAATTTTATGGTTTTTGTTTCTTTCAGGTTGTTGGCATTGATAGGAAAAATGGATGTAGGATTATGTCTTTCCAGGAGTTATCTTCACGTGGGAGAGGAGGCAAAGATACTTTAGTCACCAAAGAGAGCATAAAGGTCAGTAACTTGTATGGATAAAAGAAAAGAAACGAAGTCATGCTTAAAATAATTCCATGATGTAGAGAAGAATTATGGAGAGAAAATCTGAATCTATATGCTTTATTTCTAACCATGTTCTGAATCACATTAGTTATTCCAAATCTAACTAGCCGACTAAAGAATAACCACCACACTAGCAGACTAATAGTCATTGCTTAGCTAACTCAGTAATGTATTCTCGAGTGTCCTAGAAATCTGCTACTTATGCTCAGTATTGACCATGTACTGGTAGTCATTCCCTCTCCAAAGTCAGGGTCTTTTCAATGCCGTGTATGTCTCTGCGTGAACAGAAACGTGGATTAGACGAAGACTTGGTAAGGATATCATCCACTTGATCCAGTGCAGAAATATGTGTGATAGTGAGCTGCTTGCTTAGAATTTTCTCTCATATAGATCAAGCTCTAATGTGCTTGGCACTTTAGAGCCTTTAGTTAAAACTTACCAAGCATAATCTTATTTTTTTTCTGAAACACAGGAGGATTTTTGCCCATCAAATGTTTCTTGATAATGTTGGTGGTAAGATCTATCCTTTTATAGATAAAAATAGAATTTTATTTAGACAGGAAAAAATATTACATAGAGAAAAGAGGGTGGCAAATCCTCCTAATCTGTCATCTTTTTGTTCAAGAAGTAGAATTCAATTATGGACACAGATCTGGAGGCAACTCGGATAATAAAACTAGGCAACTGAATGACCAAATTCTACTGGCCAAATTTAGTTTCATCAACGACAATTGAGTCTTTCCACCGTAGCACCTGAGTTCTTAAACATCATTGTGTATCGTTTTTTCCTACATTTGGCGAGCCTTTGTTGCTGTTCTGGGGGATTTCTAATATTCTTTGTACTTCTCTTCTTTGACTCTCTTTTTAGTTGAATTCTCAGGATTTGTTTTTAATATATTGTTCATGCAGGTGGGCATTTGCATCTTTGTCTTCGATATCATGTTTGCAAATGGAGAACAGTAATTATCTGAAACTTCATTTTGCCCAATTTTATGAGAATTAGTTGCAAACTTGGTAGAAATTCTCATGGACCATACCCAAGTAATTTTTGTTGAATGCCCTTTTTCGGTCATCTGTACTGTGTTAGGCAGGATAATATAGTGAATCAGTGATCAAAGGGGAGTATATGCTAAACTATCCACATCATAAGCTCTTCTAATCCATCATATTTTTGGTGTATCGATGGATAGTATGCAAGATGGTGTAACTAATGTTATATTGTGTAACCTATAAAAACAGATAGGGTAAAAATGTTACATTTTCTTTGCTTATTAATTAATTTTAAAGTTAATCAATAATGATTAAGCTATGGATCTCAAGTTAAAGGAAATTAGATGAATATAAGCAATTTTTTTATAATATTTAAGACACTTAGATTATTTGTTTTAAGCAGTTGATATTGTGTTTCAAATACAGTCTTGCTGATCCGTTGAAGTACTGTTTGCAGGTTACTGGGTTTCCCTCTCCGCCTAAGACGAAAGTGTATGCATCTGGTCGTTTAGATTATGAATCTTCTGCATTTTCAAGCAAGACAAAATGTACTGTAACTCATAATTACACTTCTGTTAATGCTTTTTCATGTCTTCAAATTTATACAGATCTGAAGGATTTGTTCTATGATGAACGACCTGGGTATTTTGAATATGCAAAAGAAACATCTGTGAGTGTTTAAGTTTCCTGTTTTTTTTTTTTTTTTTTTTTTTATAGACAAAGTTTCCTGTATTATTTTCTTCTTTTTCTTTCTTGAGTGGACCTCACTTAATGTGCTTATGTACAAATGAACACTTCAATTGTAGATCGAAGCAGATGATGCTTGCTTAACGTGTGAAGCCACATTAACTAGAATAAATGCTTTCCTTGAAGATGCACTACACTCTTCATGTGAAGGAATTATGGTGAAAACGTTGGATATTGATGCTGGGTATTCTCCATCGAAGCGTTCTGACAAATGGTTAAAGGTTATTATTTATGTTACAGTACTTTGGTTGCTTTATACAAGATACACACAGAGAAAGGGATATTGAACCTGTCTAATGTCCCATGGCATCATTTTATAGGTCAAGCGAGATTATGTGGAAGGATTAAATGATACTATTGATTTAGTACCAATTGGTGCTTGGCATGGAAATGGAAGGAAAGCTGGATGGTAGTTCATTATCTCTTTCTTTTCTATGTCTGCTGAAATCTTTTGAGACAATGCAATGAAAACTAGAAGAAAAAAAAATTAAATCATTTTCTCTCGCATTACTTCATAAGTTCTATCAATTACCAGCTCTCTAAATGCTTAAACTGTTAAATGGAGACCCAAGAATGGTTTTGCATCTTGAGTAGTTCCATGGCATTCAAAGGCACAGGTGGTAAAGGAATAAAGAATTTTTTGTCAGATATTAGGTAGCAAAAAAGAAGAGGCTGGGCTAATAATTAAGAACTACCAAATTAATTAGTTTATTGTTAAACTGTATTTCATGGTGAGCATATATTTGGTGTATTCAGAGTATGGTTTGAATGGTGTGAAGCTCCTTTTTATAACTCCATTTATAATTTCATTTGATGAACACAAACTTCAGAACTTCATGTAATACATTAGAACTTTGTTAACTTATATCAAATAGAAAAGGAAGAAGCAGAAAAAGGACCCTGCATTTTTCATGGGTTCCAGTTCTGGAATCAATCTCATACAAAATGTATGATAAGAGTTCTCAACCACGGATATGCAATGACTCCGGTGCTTCCCTAGATTCCACCATGACGGGAGCACTATAGCACTAGATGCCTTTTGTTTATGATAATTTTTTTATAAGTGAGTGAGTTACTGCACTGTTGTTGGTCTGAATCTTTTACTTCGCAGGTATAGTCCATTTCTCATGGCATGTTTCAATCCTGAAACCGAGGAGTATCAAAGTGTATGCCGTGTAATGTCTGGGTTCACAGACTCTTTTTACATAGAGGTACAAGTAGTTTTGACATATCCTTTGAAATATTCTGGGCATGCTAATCATGCATCCATGGTAGAAGATGCAAAACCCTATGGGCTGTGCCAGCTAACTCTAAAGTACCCTAGACATTTTGTCTAGAAAGTTGAAGGATATTATGATAATTTTTTATTCACAGTCCTTTCATTTAAAGTTGTTAATATGCCATATCAATGTTACTTTTGCTTGCATAGATCGTTATAGATAATATTTTACTTTCATGTTGACTTTTACAAGTTAGTAGTCATTACATTAGCCATGATATTGGTCATTCATGTTCTGAAAGATAGAACAAAAGAACACTTAAATGAACAATTTGGACCTTGAAGACCAGAGTAATTTTTTATGGCAGGGGAGACAACCTGTGTTTTTACATGTTACATAATCAGAATATTTAAAATCAAATAGCAGAAAAATCACATATTTTGGTTACCTCCCTGGTCCACCACGCTCTTTGGGACATCCTTGAGGAAATTATGTTTTTCATATTTGTAATTATTTTTTTGTAGAGAATATATTTTTGCAGTTTGGAGTGAGTGAAAGTTTGTATAAATTTGCTTAGAACTTATTATGAAACAAAATTTTGACATATGGTCATTTACTTTTCACTATATATATTTGATTCAGCCTACTAGCTGCGTTTAGCATGAACTTGGGCATAGGTAGGAGAAAGAAACAGGGGGGCAGAGCCGAGAAAGTATGATCAAAGCAAAAGAAGGCTTTTAGTGAGAAGCTAGTTTTTATTGATATCATGAGTTTTTAACTTTATCCTGTTGTAGTAATAGTACAAGGCTAAACTGACCCCTCGTCAGTTTTTAACTAGAGTTTTCAAGACACCGCACAATGATTGTTAACTGAAGATGCACAAAGCTATTACTTCTTTTTGAAGCTTTTAACTTTGTGGAAACATTCTTTTATCATAATTGACATGAATATTAACATTGTGATGCAGATGAAAGAATTCTTTTCTGAGGATAAATTGTTGTCAAAAAAGCCACCATATTATCAAACAGGAGAGACACCAGACATGTGGTTTTGTCCACAACTTGTTTGGGAAATAAGAGGTGCAGACTTTACAGTATCCCCAGTTCACCATGCTGCCATTGGTTTGGTTCATCCTTCTCGAGGCATCTCTATCAGATTTCCAAGATTTATTTGCAGAGTGTCAGACAGAAACCCAGACGAATGTAGCACTGCTGCTGATATAGTTGAAATGTTTCATTCCCAGACTCGGAAAATGGATGTCCCAACTGAAGGTTGACTGTTGGTTTATGTACATACTATGAGGTTCCGAATGTAAATTATTCCTAGGCAGTTTATCAAGATGTTTCAATGTTTTGTCTTTGTGTATATTTCAATGTATTTAACATCTTTTTTGGCTTGTAAGCTTCGTAGAGAGATAGCTTTATAAAAAAATGATAGTAGGAAGCTAATATAACATTCTATTGATCTGCATGCATGATATCATATTATTAACAAAACAGTCATTTGCCTCTCTTTTAGCCGTTTGATTATTGTTGCCATCTATTGTCTTGCAAACATACATCCCAAATATGGTATTAATATTATTCACGAAACCCGAGTTTGATTCCTAAGGGTTAACACCAAAAAGAAAATGTTATTCCTTCATCCTCATCTAACAATATCATACTAAAAAAATAATGTAAACAAATTTAAGTTCTTCAATACCCTATTGTTCTTCATCATTCAATATAAAATAAAAAAGTGTGTATGCAAAATAATGTGCTTATTCAAAAGCTTTTTAATATCCAAATTAATGTACTAATATATTAAATTTTAAAGTTTTTCTTGTTCTAGTTAATTGTGTTTATTATTATTGCAATTGAGTTTATGTTGTGTCTGATGAGTGCTAAAGTGTGTAAAATTAAGGATGTAAGCTCCTACCATACCAAGATAGAGATATTTTTTGACTTCATTAATCAAGGAAATTACAGTAATTGAAATAAAATGATAACTTTGATGAGTGATCCAAGAAACGCGTAGATGAAGGGAAAGAAAAAAAAAATGCCCATCAACATATTAGATTGAGTTGGTATTTGGGCCATCCATCTTGGTGAGAGTAAAAAAAATGTCGATGCAAAAATTGATCGGTGATGAAAAGTGAGTTGCTAAGTTAAACCAAACTAAGGAAGGGTGATTGGCTATTGACATTATATATCATGAATTAGTAAGATTGAATGACTACTGACAGCGGCGGAGGCAGAAATTTTGGATAGTGGGGACATCATATATGTATAAATTTGTAACAAAGAATACATAAGATTGAAATCGTAAAATTTAAATTTAAAATAATGGGATTTAAATGTAAAATTTAAATTTAAAATAATGGAATTTTAGATTTACCTCTTGGAAAATCAGTAATGGAGGAATCTAGAATGGAATAAAGGAAGAAGAGGACTTGAAAGACAATGTTAGAAAATAGAAGGAGGAGAAGGAGAAGAAAGACGAGACTCGGTGTGAGTTTAGTATCGTTTCTTTGGTCGTGGGAGTGGGGTAGTGAGTTTCCACTTTTTTTTTTATGCAGAGCATGTTTAAATTGTTGTTTGTTATAATAAAAAAAAATGTCATGCTAATTGGTGTTCTTGGACACCTATTAAGGAAAAAAAGGTAAATTTTGTATTAAAATAAAACTTTGTATATACTTTTTAGAGATTGGAGACACAAATTCTAATATATTTTTATGTCATAATAATTATGTTTATACCAAACATTTTAATTTCAGTAAACTAACTTTCACGTAAAATGTTTGGTTTATTCAATCTAACCAAACATTATTCTAACTTTCACGTAAAATGATTGGAAACACAAATTCTCTTATGCACTTCTTTTTCATATAAACTTTCACGTTTTAGTTAATTTTGTCGATGTGGAACATGTATTTGACACCATTTGAAAGACAAGGTCCAACAATGAAGTAAAATTAAATGAGAAAAACCAGAAAGGCTTTTTAATGTCCATGTTCATCCATATATGAATTTATGCTAAAATTTATGCAATAAACCACTTTCAATTTCCATATGAGTGAGTTAAACTCAAGAGTGAAGAAGATAAACGATTGATGAAGAATGAAGAAGAATCAACGGTTCAATTTCTCTCTCATCCTTTGACCTAACCTAGTATACCCAAACCTTCCAAAGCAAATAGGTAACTACATCTCACAACACTCTAAGATAAGAGTATAAGAGAAAAGAAAAAAAGAAGTTAAATATAAGCTTAAAGTGTTTATGATCGGTGCATCTTGTAACGAAGAAATATAACATATGTATAGGCACCTCTCTTCTTGTCTTGCAGTTCAAGAAATATCTTTATGTCCTGCATGACTTGACAAGCAAGAAAGTAAAAAAAAAATCTCGTAATTTAAAAGTTCTTAATTAATGTTTTGTTAACTTTGTGTTCTACGAACACATGTTATGGAACTACATAAAGTAGATAGATATTTTGCATTGAAAAGAGTAATTTTTATACTTTAAATAAAGTTAATAACATGACTAGTAACATAAAATTATTGTATGTAATTCCTTTATACGTAAGTGCATAAATTCGTATTTTTTTATTAGTATGAACTTAAAAGTGAAATTTGTAATTTTGATGTAAAATTTAAATGTATCTTTTTAAAAAGGTAAAGATAAGAGTACCTGACCTAGTACACCCACACATTCCAAAGCAAATACGTAACTACATCTCACAACACTCTAAGATAAGAGTATAAGAGAAAAAAAAAAGAAAAGTTAAATATAAGCTTAAAGTGTTAACTTTGTGTTCTAAATGCACATGTTATGGAACTACATAAAGTAGATAGATATTTTGCAATGAAAAGAGTAATTTTTGTACTTTAAAAAATTATTAACACAACTAGTAACAGAAAATTATTGTATGTAATTCCTTTACAAATTCGTTTTTTGTTTTTATTTGAATGAACTTAAAAGTGAAATTTGCAATTTTGATGTAGAATTTAAATGTATCTTTTTAAAAAGGTAAGATAATTATGAAATTTAAATTTTGGAATTTAAATTCCATTACATCATTACCCAACTGTGCAGACCTCTTTTTCTTTATAAAACTTCACGTTTTTGTTAATCTTGTGAATATGGTACTTGTGTTTGACGTCATTTGAAAAAGTATAGAAGAAGTGAAGAACATAAAGGCTCTTTAATATCCATCTTCATTCATGTAAGAATCTATGCTAAAAATTCTGTAATAATCCATATTTAATTTCCATGAATGAGCTAAACTAAAGAGTTAAGAACATAGAAGAAGATGAAGAAGAAAGAAGAATCACCAGTCCAGATAGAGTGGTTAACTTCCATTGATTCAACACTCTCTCACACTCATAGTTTTGAGTCAAGGCCTCAAGGGTATCGATGGGTAGTATACAAGTTAGTGAATTACTGCTCTGTTGCATTGTAGATATAGTCGTTTTCTCATGGCATTTATTTTCGATATCCTGAAACAAAGGAGTATCAAAGCGTATGGCGAGTAATATCTGGATTCACAGACTCTTTACTTAGAGGTAAAAGTAGTTTTGACATATCCTTTGAAATATTCTGGCATGCTAATCATGTATTCATCGTAGAAGATGCAGAATCCTCTCGGCTGTGCCAGTTAACTTTAAACACTAGAGTACCCTAGACATTTCGTCTAGAAACTAGAAAGTTGAAGGATATTATTATAATTAATTTATTTCACAATCCTTTCAGTTAAAGTCCTTAAAATGCCATTTCAGTGTTACTTTTGATTGAATAGATCATTATAAAAATAAAAAAAATATTTAATGCTTTAATGTAGACTTTTACAAGTTAGTACTAGTAGACATTACTTTAGTCATATTCAGGTTCGGGAAGATAGAACATGAGGGCTCTTAAATGAACAATTTGGACCAAGAAGACCAGAGGAATTTTGTCTGGCAGGGGAGACAACCTGCGTAACATAATCACATATTTTGGCTCTTAGTTTGTAATTATTTGTAGAAATTGATTTTTCAGTTTAGAAAAAAGTGAAAGTTTGTAAAAATTTGCCTAGAACTTATTATATTTTTTTCATATATATTTGCTTCAGCCTACTAGAGTTTTTATTGTATCAAAGCAAAACGAGGCTTTTAGTGTGAAACTAGTTTTTTATTGATATCATGAGTTTTTAACTATATCATATTGTAACAGCAGGCTAAACTGATCCCATGTCAGTTTTTAACTAGAGTTTTCATGACACTGCACAAAGGCTTGTTAACTAAAGATGCACCAAATGCTTGCTATCATCATTGACATGAAGATTGATACTGTGATGCAGATGAAAGAATTCTTTCCTGGGGAACTAAGTGTTGTCAAAAAAGCCACCATATTATCAAACAAGAGAGACACCTGCCATTGGTTTAGTTCATCCATCTCGAGGCATCTTATTTCGATTTCCAAGATTTATCTGCAGTTTGTTAGACAAAAATCCAAGAGAATGTAGCAAAGTTGCCGATTTAGTTGAAATGTTTCATTCGCATACTCGGAAAATGGATGTCCAAATTGAAGATTGATTGTTGGTTTGATTTCTATGTACATCCTACGTTCCGAATCTAAATTATTTCTAGGAAGCTTACCAAGATGTTTCAATGTTTTGTATTTTTGTGTACCTTACAATGTATTTAACATCTTTCTTGGCTTGTAAGCTTCGTAGGCAGAGCATTGACATTATGTCATGGCTTTCTTGTTCTAATATATATAGCTTGATTAATGCCAAGGCCACTATAACAAAACCTTATTTTGACCTTGCTGTTATTTTCAGCACGAGTTTTCACTCCGGCTTCGCTACTAAACAATCTTCATGTTTTGGGAAGTGCTCGTTTTGACTGCACAAATTGTCCAGAAATATGCATTCATGCATGAAAAAAATTTGATAATTTTTTTTTGATATGTAATTTTGAACTAATGTTAGCGGTGGAGGAAGTAGATTTTTGTTATTTTTTCATTTTGGCCCCTTGGAAAAGCAGAGGCAAAAGTAATATTTCTCGGTGGAGCTTGCATATGCTTCTTCCATGCGTGAAGGTGGAAGATGGTCGGGAACAAATATACAGATCGCATGCTTCTACCATCGCTTCTACCATTTTGACTTGAGAGCTGCATGTTTGCACATTATGCTTGCATGTCTAGAACTTTGTAGGACATAGTCAAAACTATAAGAGACTTAAGATGAATGAGAACTAGTAAAAAACAAGGAATTCAAAAAATAATGTCTTGGAGATACGAGTCGAACATTTTTTTTTTAATCAAGCAAAGAAATCTATACTATCTCTTTGTAACAAAGGTAAAATAAAATGTGGTGGATCTAGCCACCATTGAGAGTGCAAGCTAGGAAGATTAAGGCCATTCTTGGCTAAAGCATCAGCTACAGCATTGCCCTCCCTATGAATGTGTGAAAAATTACAAGTAAAAGTTTGTGTCAAAGCTATACAATTCAACCATCTGACACGCAACATCCAAGGAACCTCCAGCTGATGGTAAAGAGCTTTTAGCACCATCAACGAATTTGTCTCAATCCAGACATCCCCCCAATGCATCTCCACCGCTTTCTCTATAGCAAACATCGCCGCACTTAACTCAGCCACAAACGCTGAAGCATGGCCAATGTTTTGAGCAAAACCTCCCAAAAAATTATTCTCCCAATCTCGGATAACAACACCAACTGCACCTGACGAAGGGGAGCCAAACGAGGAACCATCAATATTAAGCTTAAT
>Ga0315915_1003189_pt1 | contig 20868 bp, 8 predicted proteins | sample MpolbnodulesMG_FD_207738 | JGI IMG/M metagenome (GOLD analysis project Ga0315915, IMG submission 207738) | Medicago polymorpha root nodule microbial communities from Los Angeles, California, United States - branched nodules | ecosystem: Host-associated > Plants > Roots > Nodule | place: USA... | reverse complement strand
TATTTCCATCTTTAATATCAACAAGAGCTGTGAGAACAGAAAATGGTGGCAAGCCAGCCAATGCAACTAAATCTACAGAAGCCTCAGTATGATCAGCTCTCCTAAGAACTCCACCATTTCTATACTTAAGAGGAAAAACATGGCCAGGTTTTCTTAAGTCCTCGGATTTCGACTCTGAAGATGATAAAGCAAGAATTGTTTTTGCTCTATCCGCAGCCGATACACCCGTTGAAGTTCCATATTTTGCATCCTAACAATAATATATGTTTCACAATATCAAACAAATGAGCTTCAAAATATTTACAACAATCTAAATTAGGCTTCAATATATGATATTTTACTTACCACTGTGATTGTGAAAGTAGGAGCAGACGAATCCTCTTCTTCAGTCTCTGGTGACATAAGAGGAAGGTTTAGTCTTTGAAGATCCTCTTCTTTCATGCCAACGGAAACAATTCCTGATCCATGTTTAATCATAAATGCCACATCCTTGGTACTAATTAGAGATGCTGCCTTTATAAGATTCCCTTCAACATTGTTGTTTTCATCATCTGCAACGACTACAAACTTCAAAAAAATATTGATCTAGGTGTTAGATATGATCAATCATCCCTTATTTAATAAAATGTTATCAAAATTATTCAGGTACACAGCATGTTCAATAACATGTTTATTTATTTATTTTATCTGGTTGTTCGTATTGGTGGTGAATGTATCACAATTACAACGTGTTAGTGTCATAATGATTTTGATCAAGTTACATTTTTTAACTTAACAAAATCATTGTGCTACTATGATTTTATATGAATCACTGCGATTCTAAACATGTACTAGACACAATGAACAAATGTAAAATTCTAACTAACCTTTCCTTGGCGTAACGCGTTAAGGGCATGCTCAATCGAAGAGTACCCTTTAGAGGGACAATCTGGATCACCTTCAGCTTCACTTACAAAGAAATCACTATTTTCTTGATCAGTTATTTCATTTGCAGCGTTTAACGTTTTTAAGAGGGATCCATTTTCATTTTTCTTCAAATCACCACTATCATCAAACACGTCTTCAGTTCCAACCTTAGAAAACCCAATAGCATAAAAAGCCAAATTTCTCACCTTGTTCTTCCACACGCCAAATCTTACACTATGATGAGTAGTGCATGTCCGATGCAAGCTTTGAATAAATAGAAAAATTTAACATGAGCTCAACAAATAGAAGAACAATTAATAGTGTTGTGAGAAATAAAATATGAACCTTGAATTGGTGATGACGTGGGAAATCAAAGGACTAGGGAATGAAGCAGATTCCATAGGCCGGGACACCAAATTTTAATTCTTAGAAAAGTGAAGGAAAGAAAAAGTATATACTCAAAAGTTTTGTTCTTAAGTATTTCATGTCACACACAATATAGAAAAATAAGTACACCTCTTGTTATGGATGTGTTTTTTTTCCACCACGAACCATTATCCATTATCCAATATTTATATTTCTGGTTGTTCTTTAGCAACACGTAAGTACTAAGAACCACATTCTTTTGTATTTTTGTTACTTCTCGTTGTTTTTGTTGAGCTTAACAACAAGTGGGATAGCATGATTTGGATTGATATTGTTGGGTCATGAGAGGAGTTGTGCTACCAAGGGAACTTGACATCACATATGTATAGTAAGACGTTAGATATTTAAAATGACTCATTCATATATCGTTCAACTTCTATCTGTCAAATCTAACACGGGACTTCTAAGTCACGTTGATGCATCCAATTAAGTGCATGTTTGGTTTAGTCGGCTAAATATATTTAAAGGAAAATGTTAACTAGTGTCCCGGGACAATAGTTAAGGAAACCAAATATAATATAAGTATCATAGAATTTGTGTAGTCAAAATTTAAAAAGTGTAAAGAATAATATTTTCAATGCAATTATTTCTTCTTCTTTTTCCTTTAACAAAACCCATATTTAAAATACAAATACATTTTTTCAAGGGAATGAACTTTGATTGTAAGTACGCATGTGTCCAACCAATTTTAATTTCAAACATATTTTATTCATCGTGAAATAAAATATAATCTTGAAATTGTGTATTTGATATATTTTAAAAGTTTAAACATTTATCTTTTTAATACATTTCTCCTTTAATTTATTTTTTAACTCCTTGTGACCCAAATTTATATTGAAGCAACCTAATAGTTTTTCATTTTCCTTTTACATACATTAGTCATTCAATGAACCTAAAAAGTTGTGTTTTGCTTATAAATGTGACCGGAGGAAGTAAAGAACAATGTTAAGGGAAAAAAAAACAATTTTGCATTTGAAAACATAATATATGTCCAATTTGAAAATGTGCATTATTGACCTAATATACTTTGACCGTATTTTTCTACTAATATACAAGGATAAATAATTTCATATAAGATGTCGTTGGATTCGTATTGATGAATATTTTCAAAATATCAAATTTTTATAATTTTTTCTAAGAGATTAGTAAATTTATTTAAGATCAAAATTGTGCATTTGTATGTGTGACAAAGCCAAATATGTCACTTAACATGTGTCGTTGAGGGCACACGTTAGCATCTGCCATTACGACTAGAAATTGATTATAGTGAAAAGTTATGGTGATACGTTTGAGAAAAGTTATGGAATGATGATTAAAATGAAACCTAATTTTACAAATTAAACAAGGTTTAATGAAACATAATTTTAAATTAAATAAACTAGAAGAAGACATAAGAAAAGTGGAGGGAGGGAACAATGAAGAAATAGGAATCCAATTGGAAGTGGTGAGGTGAGTCCATAATAATAGAGTCATTATTAAATAATAACGTGGCAGAGTCGAATAGCGAGAAAGCAATTCCTTTTAACAGGAACAGAATGATGAAATGAAATGAAACTACACACATTTGATTTGATTTGATCTAAATCAATCAAATCCGACGCCGTTTTGGTTTAATTCTATGTTTCTCGCCCAATACTAATACTATTATTCAAGGTGGAGTCATGGCGGAATCATCTTCCACTAGCACGGCGGTTGGTTTCAGAGATAATTTATGGAAAGGCATTTTCGCTGTCTCAGGTATCATGCTCACTCTCGTCACCTATGGCCTCTTACAGGTAATCCTCTTCCAAACTTCTTTGTAATCAGTTAATCATTATTACTCTTCGCAACACTCTTGCTTTCCTAATTCAGAATACTATAGCTGCCATTATTTTAATACATAACATGCACAATATGTGCTGTGTTTAGGGTTTAGGACTTGTTTAGGTTAGATTGACTTAGTTCGGATAAGCACTTGTGAGATTGTTTCCAAGAGCTTATTAAAGCATTCTATGACATGTCTATAAATTGTTTTCAGCTTATTTCCATAACCTCTCCAGGATAGTGTATACATAAGCACTTATATAATAAACATTTCATTATTTCCTTGAAATTTGCCACCATTATTCAAAAACATGACACATTATGGAGTCTTGTGTTTAAGCTTCATTTAGATTGGCTTATTTGAACTTATCAAATGGCATAAGCATCTGTGAGATTGTTTGAGGGAGCTTATTACATGTAATAGAAATAACTTATATATAAACACTTATATGATAAGAATTTATGTTGTTAGTGTTTCATTAAGTTGTTTATCCAAAATGTGCTTAGCACTGTAACTTTAAAATAAATCAATAAACATAGACAATAGTAGCATAAACAACAATAACAACATATGAGTGGTTGATTCTACTCTTGGTTCAAGTATTTCCTCTTTTTAGTAATTTGATACTTAGTTTGCTCTATAATTTACATACATTATTACATAGTGTGAATGGGCCCAGTGCAAATTACTCTTATACTCTCTCTCTCTCTCTGAATGGATAGCACAAAATTTGTACAGTCCGAGATTTATTCAGTGAATTATAGATGTCTATTCTTGCAGGAAAAGATCATGAGAATACCATATGGAGCAGAAAAGGAGTATTTCAAGCATTCACTCTTTCTTGTTTTCTGCAACCGCATCATGACGTCGGCTGTTTCCGCCGGTTCTTTGCTGGCAAGTATATACATTACATGCATGCAAAAATACTCACATGTTTTACAGTATTTGAATTGTAACACACCTTTCTTGAACATTTCTTATAGGCAAGTAAAAAAGCATTGGACCCAGTGGCTCCCATTTATAAGTATTCCCTTGTGTCGGTAACAAACATTCTAACCACAACTTGTCAATATGAGGTAAGAGACATAATATCAGCGTGCCTGTGAATTTATAAGAAATTGGTTACATTACTTGCCTACCATTTAGACTGAAATGACCTTTTTTTTACTCCAGGCCCTCAAATATGTTAGCTTTCCTGTTCAGACTCTTGCGAAATGTGCGAAAATGATACCAGTTATGGTAGGTCGAGCTTTGATACTGTTCCCATTTATGTATATTTTGTTTATGATTACTGGCTGGTTTCAATATACATTAACCTCTGTCTTTTATTTATCTTATATCATTGATCTGTAGCTTATTTTTCACCTTCTCAGTCACTGTCACTGCCACTGCCACTTCTGTTGATGAAGAATAATAGTAATTGCTTGTGTTGTTGAAGAAGGAATGTTTCAAGCTATCTTTGTGTGTGTGTGTGTGTTTGTGTCCTCAATGGTGTGTAATTATTTTTGGTGTATTAGTGTCCCCTTTCTTTAATAAACGGGGACAAGACAAATCCATGAAGTAGGTACTAGAATATATTTTTTGACCTCACAATCTTGCAATCATTCAACGATCTGAAAAAATTTGTTTGAATATAATTCTTGAGTTGGTGTCAATACTCGTGGTTCTCCCTTTCCCACCATCTTTATTTCACAGAATAAACCAGGGAGGGAGGGAGGAAGGACAATTGTTAAGCCTTGCATATTCACATAATATAAATTCACCATGACAAGCAAGGATTGTGTATCCTCTAGATTCTAGACTGAAATGTTAAATGCGACACCTGAAATTGATTGGTTAATTTTTTTAAAAAGTTGATGCAGTCTATCCATGAAAGAGAGAATCCGGTGAGGCTAGGAGTTGTGGTGTGGGGGTTATAAAGATTTCTAAGAGGATGCTGTACATGATTAAAAAGTTCTAGAGGATATTTTACTTGGACAAGTTGTTTATGACTGTAAAAGGACATTTTACGCATAAAACAATATATTAACTTATATTTTTGGTCTGAACATTTATTCCAAGGACTTTCCATGTTTTCTTCTGAGGTATACAGTAGCAGAGTTTTTACATAGTGGCTGGTCTAGGTCTTAATTTATTTTTCTTCTATCCTATGCCAATCATTTTCCTTGATTCCATGAATCATGTTTCCTCATTCTTGTTTTGGTTAAGATTGACCTACATACCTTGTTTTGTATCTTATATAGGTCTGGGGTACACTTATCATGCAGAAGAGATACAAGGGACCTGACTATTTGTTGGCTTTTTTAGTTACCCTAGGCTGCTCAGTATTTATCCTGTATCCGGTATTTGTTTGAACTTTGACCCTAATTATTTCCTGTTGCTTTATCATCATTCTGTCTAATGCTGAATGTGATCATTTTCTATCAAAGAACAACCAATGAGTAGCCATATTCAATGATTTGATGTTGCATGTGGGTATTACTATCCTGAATCAGTAAAGAGGGCTTTTATTTAGGACATGTCAAGAATGTTGCACAACTGAGGATATTACTATCCTGAATCAGTATAAAACCACCCCTAAGAAGGCCATATACATTACTTTTCTCCCAAAGAGCTCGAAGTTTATAAATATGAATGAACATAGCTCTCCACAAAATTTACCCTTTGGTATGTAACTGGCCTAACACGGGAATTGTTGGCACTTGAGACCTAGAGAGGAGCACACTCCTAGGTCCTAAGCTTTCACCACCAGGCCAACCCCTGGGGGTTGCAACAAGAAAATTTTAACCTCCCTCTCAGTCATGATAGTGCCAGCCATGGCTGCAGAAGGACTGAAACCATAGATCTCATGCTAGCACTAACACTAGGAGCGAGTGACTCACGCAATGAAAGGGGATTACAATGATCTGGATTCCTGGTCCCCAATTAGGAAGACCCGCAAAGATCAATGATCTGTTGTAATAGTAGCCATCAACAGATATTGCATTGCATAAAGAGTTGACCCCCTTACTGAAGAAAAAAAAAAGGGCAACCCGGTGCATTAAAGCTCCCGCATACGCAGGGTCCGGGAAGGGGTCCCACTATTTTTGGTGTATTGTACGCAGCCTTACCCTGTTTTTTACACAAGAGGCTGTTTCCAGGACTTGAACCCGTGACCTTTCAGTCACATGACAACAACTTTACCAGTTGCGCCAAGGTTACCCCTCGACCCCCTTACTGAAATCTAACAAAATAAGTGTTGTTCCAAAAGTGCAACTATGGAGGGATTCCTTGGACAATGGCTGTTTCACTACTGACACTTTTCCTTTAAACATGGTGAACAAACACAAATGAAAAATAGTTTTCACCCTGTTAATATTTCAAGAACTTTTCACTTCCTAATTTCAATCTTTGTTTTACTACTCATAAATTAGGACCAGAGGGAGAGAGGGACATTTCTTAGATATCTTGATGACAAAGACCTAGAGGGAGAGAGGTGGTTAAGATAGAAAACACATTTTTGAACAATGGAGTAGTGAGCTGCAGATTTGATATTGATATCTTGACTTTCAATCCAGACCATATTTATATCCTTATAGCATCTTATAGAGTGCCTTTGTTGACATATGTTTTCTGACTCATGTTCCATTTAGCAAGTAGAACATAACAAATATCACTTTCTTACTCTTGAGTCTAATTGATTATATAGTCACTGATGCATAATCACCTAATAAGCTGGCATCATTCTTCAGTAAGCTAAAGAAACGCTTGTGTGTTTTTATTGTAGGCAGGAACAGACATAAGTCCATACAGTAGAGGAAGGGAAAATACAGTTTGGGGTGTTCTTCTAATGGTTGGCTATCTTGGGTATCACTACAGAACTTAAATCTCTTCCTACGATAAGTTGTTTTATGAATTATTATGTGTTATATGGGGAAAAAAAGACCGAAAATCAATGCTACCTTCATTCATTGTGTCACGGAAGATATTTTATTTATCAAACTGTTTTCAATGCTGCTGGCAAGTACATCCTCTCCAGTAAACTTTGAATGATGTTCTTGTAATTTTCATTCCTCCCTCTTTCAAAATTTAGTTATTATGGGCAAATATAATCATTATGAACTGTTTTTGTTGGTTTAAGCAGTACAGGTTATTTTAAGCTGCATTATATAGTTAAAACTTAAAACCTCATTTTGGACTAATCTGCATTTTGAACTTTTTTTCCAGGCTCTCGAATGCATGCTTATTTCAGCTTGTTTTAAGAATTTATCTCCAAAAGTGGTTCATATACTAGTCCCCCGTCAAATCATTTTTTTGTTGTGTTATAGGTTTGATGGCTTTACTAGCACGTTCCAAGATAAGATGTTTAGAGGCTATGACATGGAGATACATAATCAGATATTTTACACAACATTGTGTTCTTGTCTTCTTAGCTTGACAGGTTGGTTTAAGAATTTCACAGTGAATTTTTAAATTGAACATTATATTTGTCATTATGATAGGAGTCGGCAAATATAAAGAAACTGATATATGTGTATTCTGGAAAATAGATCCTGATCAGCGATGAAACTCCTCTGAAATTGAATGTACACCCAAACTAGAAAAGAAAATGAAACTGTTACTGAATTGGAACAAGCTCCTTATAAGATGGATAGTAATGAAAGAAATCTAAGAAAGAAATCCTGGACTGAGAGAGAGCCAGCCTTACTGCTCAGTTACCACCACACACCAATTTCCTGAATTCCAAGACACCCTCTCCAAGTCTGTTACGCCCTCTAATAAACTCCACTGATTCCCGAATCAATTTCTGCCCACCCCCCTTATGCAACCTGTCTCATTCAGTTATATTGCAAGTCATTTCAGTGAGTATTTTCAATATTTCCCATTCTATCCTCCTAGTGTTTGAGTCTAACAATATCTTGCTCAGTAGTGTAATGATTTATTTGCTGGAGTCATGTTTGTGGGTAAATGTTTGCAATGGATAAATTTTCTAGAAATCTTGGATGGTGCTTTGCAAAATACAGTATATAACTTGCACCTGAAGACTCTCAGTTATTAAGTACTAATTTTGACCTTGGCAACCTTTGATTTGGTGTTTCGTTTAGGCCTTCCTTTCTCATTTTCTATGTGGTAGCTGTTCACCAAAGAATACTCATAGTCCCAACTGCTAAATAACTACTAACTATCTTGATAGCCAATATTCTGAGTGTTGTATAAACTATCTAGACTTATTTAAATAATAGTAGTAATCTTTTCTTTCTAAAATTTGAGTTCTCGTGTATTTTGGTTCAGCTTTGTTTCTCTTCCAGCTTCAAGGCCAGAAATCCACTCTTTTGATATTTGATTTTTTTTATGTAGGTCTTATTGTACAAGGACAAATGATATCAGCGGTAGAATTTGTATATCGGCATCATGATTGTTTCTTTGACATAGCATTACTTTCAACTGTAAGCAAATTACATCTGTTTTAAATTTATATCGCGTTCTCCTTTTCTGTTTGTTTTAAGATATTTTTAAAATCCACATCAATATCCCTATTACTATAGCGCTTTCCCTTCTTTGGCTTAAAAATCAAAAACAAGAATTCCCCTTTTCATCATCTATTTCATTGAAGTTTGTTTTATTATTGGGTTACACAGGTTGCAACAATTAGTCAATTTTTTATTTCCTACACAATTCGCACTTTTGGTGCTCTGACTTTTGCGACCATAATGACCACAAGACAGGTAACTTGCACAGAGAAATCTAATTATCATTTTCACTATAATTGCATAATATTTCAATGTTTTTATAAAGTTTTATTGAAATTGTTGCAGTTGGTGAGCATTATGTTGTCGTGTGTGTGGTTTTCTCATCCTCTTAGCTGGGAACAGTGGATTGGAGCCGTAAGCCTTTTACCTTTTCTCAACATTATAATGAATGGAGTCGTGTTGCACTTGCACTTTAAGTTCACACTATTTCTTTATCTCTCTTTGCACTTATTTTGATTAAAATCAAAATCAAACCAAGTATAGTGGTGAAAGCTTACACTTAAAAGTGTGATCCAATGATTCCACTCATTTCCTTGATAAATTTAGTGCTAAACATTGTAATGGCATCACACTGTCAGGTCATTGTCTTCAGTTCCCTTTATGCAAAAAGTTTTTGGAAGAAAGCACCTCAGAAGACAACCTCCTCTGTAGCACCTGTTCAAAATGAGAATTCCAATGATTTGAAGGACAACCCGTGACTGAGATGGAGGTAAAGCATGCTGACCTTACACCTGACAATGTCTGAACTGAACGGGTTCAATTTTGAGTTCAAGAGCTGCACATTCAGTATTAATATCATGGATCGATAGAACTGGTTTGACTTAAATTCAGACAGCGCCACCATGTGCGGCTAGATTACTGGGTTTTGGGATCACTGTCATAACTATAGAGAACTTGTAAAGGATGTTGTTAACCCCGCATTTTTCCACAGGGGAAATCAATTATAGACCTTACTGAAGCCAAAAGATGTTTAATGATTGAGATATGTATAATGCGTTGCTCAAGCAAAATTGTATTTGTTCAGTTTTAGCAGGAATGTGTAGGAGGGAAAGATGGAAGTTTTGTTGTAATTTTTGGGGTCAATCAATTACTAATAACATTTTTGGTTAGTTATTTATGATAGCATAATCTATAAGCAAAGTGTGCAAAATTTTAATATTTAACTTTATTTTTTTATGATCCAAATGTTATTGCTTGAAATAGACAAGGTCAACCTAATTATAAGTTTGTTTACTTTTGAAAAAGTTTTGGTTTAATCCCCTTTTCTTTCGTTGCATTTTGCTCCTTTATTTCTATATGAATCTTGATGGTTTAGCTTTTTTTTTTGTTAATTTTGTAGGAAAAATTACATTGACTTCTCTTATGGTCTTTTTAAATGACACTCTCACCCTATCTAGTTTTCCAAAAGCATTCACCTCCCTTGCACTCACTAAAAAACAAAAAACTGCATCAAATATTTTTTTAAGAACTTATATTTGTACAACCATTTTGGAATAAATTTTATAACAACTCTCTCATAGTAACATTGTATTCTTACTCTCTACCTCTTTCTCTCTATTGTTTTTTATCCCAAACAAGGAAAAAAAAGGTTGTCTTAAAAGTTATCCAAAAAATGTTGTAGATTTCTCTATTTCTTTTGCCACACCTACGTCTCTTCTTGTCATTCACTATGACAGTTAAAATTTTCACTTTAATGTGCAGTAGAGACGTAAATGCAGCAAAAGAATGTTTAGCGAAATTCTTTTAGTGGAGTACATGGAAGATAGGTGTAATTTAAAAACTAGATGGAATTTCCCTTGTTTTTATTATTCTGTATCTTTATGAGGCAAAATGTTTCTATAACTTAACACAAACATTAAACACAATTATTTCTTCTTCGCAAACAAATAACTATTTTAATTGTACAAAAAAAAAATAATATTCTAATCACCTATTAAATTTCCCAAAAATCACCTATTAATTTGCATATCCAAACGACGAATTCTACCATAGTTTACTTTGATAGGTAGTTCATGTTCATGGTAGACCAACATTTAAAAATCACATACAACATCCATGGCAACTTACTGCCTAAAATAAAAATACAAAATATCTTGAAATTGGAATGTTTTTGAAATTATTACTTTCAAACATAAAATGAGACATGTATAAAATAAGACCCGACTTAACATTTTTGTAACCGGCTATAACTCTTGTTTATATCCTATACTATCATTGCTGAATCACCCTTCCTTTGTCCATAACTGTCTTCTTCTGCTTTCTACAAGTCCCTTCTCTAATGGTCATGATTCTTTCTACTTGGTAAATTTGTTCTTCTCAGCTGATGGCTATGGAAATATAATACATATGACCATATGGATTTGGAACCGCAAGGAAGATTGATAATTACAAGTTACAACAGGTAGCAAAGGAACATCATCAGCCATCGAAGCATCCCGAACTCAGTCCGACCGCAACGCTAATACTTTGTTCAAATCCCATACTATTCTCATGATACCAAACTTTGTTTGAGCATCTGCAAATGTTGTGCCAATGGCTTCTGACGAGTAGGGTAGCCGCAACCCTTTATCAACCCTGAGCTCACAAACATCCACAACACAGGTTGTTGATTCCTCCAAGTTCTTCCCAAACCACTTATCCTGCGTCTGAAACACCGTTCCTTTCCCAATCTCCTCTCCTTGCACACCAACAAGCACAACATATTGACCTGCATCACAATGACCAAATTATCGAGAGCCAACATACAAATACAGCCAGTGAAGGCTCAGGTTTAACTAATTTCACACGGTAAAAAAGACATTTTGTTCCATGTGATGAATACCTGCACTGATAGGTGAGCCATGGGACCCAATTGTTGGCCCTCTCTGCCTGTCTGAGACTTGATTGTCGACATCAGCTGCTACTGGCCGAACATCCTTAGCTGCTGTACGAGCTAGCCTAGCTTTTCGATTGTTCAACCTGATAGACAGAAATGGCGTTCAATTATAAACATTGCTTAAGATATTGACGACTTCAAGTCCAAATAACATTTCAGAGACCAAAACATTTAATTGTATAATAGTGTGTTTCAGAGACCATGATTTAGCTTCAGGTAAGATATTAAAACTTTCAGCATAATTTTGGTAAAGAAACTTTGATATATAAATTGATACTAGATATTTCACTATCTGATCCTATATAGCAAATAGGTCATGTATCAGTTCCTGAACTCCTACAAAGAAGCATGCAGTGCAATGAGAAAAAGAAGAAACACCTTAAACAAACTAGTATATGACAAGTTACGTAACAAAGCATACCAATTTTTAAGCTGCGAAGATGTAACCTCAGGACCCTGAAAAACATGCAAGAAAGTCTCAAGTAAATATGTCAATGAAATTCTACTCAAGAGCTGAGTCACGTTTAACATACATCTGAACTTAATTTATCAGCCCATGATTGAAGTAAAGCTGCATTCCGCTGCATATCAGGTTCATCTAAGAGTGCCTTCTCTATCATTGTCACCTGTTCTGCATTCATTATAGTCCGTTTTCGTTTTTTCCTCTGTGCGAGCTCAATCTTTTCATCTTCTGGATTTTCTTCAACACCAACTCTTTTAAGACGCTCATTTGATCTTGAAAGTTCACCGTTATCCACATGAACAACAACATTCTTTCCTTTTGCAGAACTGGCATCTGAGCAACTTGTTTCAATTTTATGAGCATCCTTGTCAATATCTCTTGCTCCTCCTGATGCTGTTTTACCAGATATGCCTTTATTTTCTACCTGACTTTGCCGACTTGGGCCATTGCCTTGAATTGTGTCTTCAGCTGTGGTGTTACGTTGTTCCAAGTTTGGATTTGCAGAATTCTCCAACATTCCTTCGACTTTACCTCCCTTCTTATTAAGATCAGCTTGTTCTTTACCAGTTAAAGGTAATGGGCGTCCCCCGGCACTTTGAGCCCCCTACAGGAAATCAAACTTCTCATTGTTCTCAAGTCACTATATTGAGGACAAGCTACTTATCATTTAATGTGTTGAGTCAAAAATAAAAATCCTTGAAAATACCTGATAACACTCATTGATGTTGAGTTTAGAAAACTTATCCCAAGACGACTCCTCACATTTGCCATCCTGAGTTTTCTGGCAGTGGTTGGGCACATACATCAATTAAGAATGGGAATAAGTATAGAAGAAAAATAGATTGAACATAAAAGGACAATATTGACAGCTCGAACTAAAGTACAAGAATTTACTTGAACACGATTTCTCCCAAATCCATTTGATGTAAATAGTGATTGCAATTCGCCAAAAAACACCCTACAAACAATTTACAGACAGAAGTTGTTTAATTACTGATGATATTATAATTTATAACACTGGATCTTTATGAGCAAAATGATTAACAGATAAATGTTTTTTCTTTGTTGAATAAAACCGAAAAATGTTTCCTATGCTAAACAGGGAGTTGAAGTTTGGGAGGGAGATGACAAAGAACAAAGTCAACATAAAGAAACTGTATTGCTATAAAAGAGTTTCCAAGAACACATTATTGAGACTGCCATAAAACCGAGTTTATTGAAATTCCAATTGTAGCATAAATAAAATGGCTAGCAGAAAGTTATATTAAAATTTCAAAATTTAGATGGTAATTTTTGGTCTATCCTCACCCAGGAAAATTTATTATGAAAGTTAGTTATCATCAGCACGGTTGCTATTCATCTATTTCTTTTTTCATTTCGAAAAAATATTGAGGAGAAGTATGTAGATATTTGTACTTTAAAAAACAATATTTTAGTCCGTAAATAGAACAAAAATGGCAGATTAAAGTGTCCTCCTAACTTGACTGTCAAGAAGATAGTAAATATGTCATGCAAACCATCACCAGAAGAGAATGTCTACTGATTTTTTATCATTAAGCAAAACAGGAAGCATGCAATTATCAGGAAGCTCCCCTTTTCAGGAAAAAATAACAAAAACAATCACTTCATTTCATCATTATCCTTGAAAATACTTACTTGAAATAAAGTATGTATTGTATATATGACTCATGCATGAATAATCATGCAAATAACATTTCAAAATCAGTCATGCGAAATTGAAAGTGCCAAGTGCTACAGCAACGTTTATGAGAGGGACACGTAACCTTAAAAGTTGTACATCCTCCACATTTAAGAAGTTCGGAATCAGAGATTCTGCATGACTTAACAATGAGCCTACAAAAAAAAAGGTTAATTGTAAGAAAGTAGCTAGATGTTGCTCATATTCCTGCAAGAATAATTACATGAGAACAATCATTACGGAGGTTCTTGCTAGCAATGGAAACTTTAGGAGCGTCAGAATCAAAAGAAAACCCAGGCAGCAAGTTAGATAGATCCATTTGCAAGCACTCAATGACCTTGCGAACGAAAAGGTTCCTTTCTTGCTCTGGAGATTAAAATTACAAAAAAAAAGGTCTAGTTATATGAGGAAATACTTCTACAAAACAGCCAAATTTGGCCTAATATGTGTAGAATGTTGACAAGGAACCTACCTTCACAAACATTGGGAACAAAACAATGAAGATTTGCAAAGAACTTGACAAATAATGATGTCCTATGATGTGCGTAAGAAGCTTTAAGCATGCTACTCGGGGTTAGGTTGAATTCCAAATTTGTGGCATCCTTCACATCCGGTGAAGTATTATGCAAAACCCATCCAACTGCAGCAGATATATCATATTCAATACTTGCGTCCTCCTCTGTCTCTGAGAGGTTTGATGAACACCAACAGGATAAAAAATCTCCATGGGAGAGTGAAATTATTGCTGTCAGAACTTCAGTCTGGAATCACACGCAAATCAAGGGAGATGTGTAAATATAATACATTGTCTACAAATTAAAAAATAAAACAATAAGTAAATACGATTTTAATCGAGTGTATTTCTACAAACAAAACAGAATGATGCTTGCTAGTATCTACTACCAAGTCAATGACACTAAAGCAGGTTAACTTATTGTCTTTAAAGGATAGACTTACAAAACAAAGTATCATGTAAGATCGAAAATTTGAATCATCGGAGAAAATGTCAGCAAGACGCATTGCATTGAGCTGTACCAATCCCATTGGGTGACTTCTGTCAGCAGTGAGATGCCCGGGATTTCTTCCAAAAGCTTTCTTCAACAAGTCAAAAACCTATATCACGAGAACCATATTAAATAGCAAACACCTGATGATAAAGAAATCAACGTGCTTAATAGCACAACAAACACATACAGCAGACCACCATGGAACGATGTCAATTTAAAGATTTTCTGAAGAACTTATACTTTAACTCAACAACCCATATTATATGCTTAGCACTCAAAAATCCAATCCCAGTTGATGAGCAACATACCCACAGATAATAGTAATATTAATGGAGTGGCAGAAAAAGTCAATAAAGTAATTATTAGGCTATAACTTTTGCAACTCAACTATCAGCAAAATCCCAATATAACAGTTCAGCCCTATATCTTCAACTGTTCAAATTCTTGCCATTTGCTGAAAACTAACCTCTAATGCAACAGATTTAGACAAATCTAAACTCTTTGCTGTGCTGGCTACTTCATCAAGATAAGAAATGCTTTCTGCTTCACACAAACTCAGCAACTGAGAAATGAAAGCAGTGACAGTATGGTAAATAATATGCAATGGTTATAGAGCAGATTAAAGGTAAAAGCAGGGATTTAAAGTGAACTTTTCCATTTGACTCACAATTGAAAGTATTTTAGCTTTTAGCCTAGAAATAGCTGCTGTGATTCTATTCGTTGTATATGGTTGAATGTGTAACTTCAAGATGGATTGAGCAAGAAGAAGGATACCCCCCTTTCCGCATAATTCCTGTAAGAGAAAGAAAAACGTGTATGAAGCACATATTGTCCTTTCAATCAACAAATCAATGCAATAACATTAGGCATCATCTGTAAATGGTTTATAAAGAATGTACACCCCTCACACTACAAACCGGTTTTGTCGGATTGAGTTAACCCGAATTCTAAGGAAAACCAACAATCAACTGAAACAAACACAACCATAATGGAAAAAGAGTTTTGCAGTCTCTTCATAAACCTATATTACATTCCTAAAAGGTAAAGCACCACAATAAGTCAAAAAGGCATAAATTGAGATGCTACTCGAATTTTTGGTTGTTCAGCCATTAGAGGTGAGAGAAAAGGGTGATCTTGAAGATAGCAAAAGATATAAACATATGATGTCTTCCTTTATTGATGCATAGTATATAATTACTTGATTTTTTACCAGAGAAGGAATTTAGTGTGATTTATTTATTGAGCTGTCCCAATTTTAGTAAATTGTATTGCGACTGAGAGAGACAAAGGATGCAGCTGGGCCTCCATACTGTTCTCATCTCCAAACAAACTTTAGAAGAATTCCCTCATATATAATCACCCTTGACGAAGTGCTCAAAACTTATCTAGTAAGTTAAGTTTGGAAACCTTATTCTTAAGAAGTTGCTCCTTAAACAATTTTTGCTGACATAATGACCGAAGAAGCTGTAAAGAAGCTTCACACTGCTGGCAGAGATAATAAACTACTCTTTCTGCCGTCAGATTTGATTCCATGGAAATATCTTCATTATAAGCTACAAGTGTAGTCTCAAGACACCTAACAACCACACGAACTGATCCAAAAGCTGCATCCATGAATATATCAACCTATCATAGAATTCATCATTATCCAAGGCACAAAAATGTATCATCAGCTGATATATAAATTATATTGACTTCCAGAAAATGCCGTAAGAAATAAAATTTGCTAAGAAAAGTTATAGAACACATCAAATGTACAGATGTGCTTTCACCCAACAACTTAAGCTTATAGGGAGGACTTGTTAATAGAGATTAAATAAATAAAAGAGTTGTGTTGTTTGAACATCCATTTATATGACAACTTTTGAGACAACCAAAATTTTACAAAGAAAATGAGGTATTGGCACAAAAACCAAAGCAATAGAGAGATAAAGTAAAACATAATTTGAGTATGAGAGCGAAAGTTGTCAAAAAAAGGTTGGCATTTCTCTAAAAAAAAAATTAGCTGATTAGAAAATAATTCTAGATGCATGCAACAACAGATTGAAATAAATGCAACTTGAATTGGTATATATTTCAGTTAAAATTAATTTTCGACATAAAAAATTCCCTTTTATTAGTGTTTGGAAAAATACAAGGTCCCGTTTACTTTGTGAAAACACTTTCTGCTTTCATTTTCTAAAATATGTGGTCAGTAACTTGCTAATAAGAAGTGAGACTCTTGAAATGAACCATTGTGATGGGGAGAAAATGAAATGCTAATTAGAGATGATGCATTTTTAGAAATAATGAAAATATTTTTTTGACATTTTCATTGTTTCCAAACAATGCACACAGTTTTATTTTATTTATATATATATATAAATGCACACAATTGTTCGCTTCAAGAGTCTAGTATCATTTTGTTAGCAAGTAAAATTAACACAAACTTTAAGAATGTTTCATGTGATATGCATTAGAAAAACACCATTCAAGTGTAAAGGAAAATTTCACAGCTTAGTTACAAGACATGCAATGCTGACTAAATCTTGGGACATAAAGAGCCAACAATAAATTGAACTCTGCCGAAAAAGATATGAATGTCAAGGTGAATGAGTGGTCACATGCAAGACAACATACAATTAGTAATACAATCATTAAGAGAAACATGGGGTAGCATACAACACACAAAAGACGGTATAAGCTCTTCTTAGGTGGTTTGGGCATGTGTGTAAAAGACTTGTAGGAGCACCAATAAGGAAGGTTGACTAGATGGATGATAGTCCAATAGTTAACGGTAGAGGTAGATCAAGACAAAATTATATGCCAAAAAGGATAGCCTAGATGGGTGGGTTGTTTGGTCTATGTAACCAACCCTACCCAGTAATACAATCATACAATTAGTAATACAATCATTAAGAGAAACATGGGGTAGCATACAACACACAAAAGACGGTATAAGCTCTTCTTAGGTGGTTTGGGCATGTGTGTAAAAGACTTGTAGGAGCAACAATAAGGAAGGTTGACTAGATGGATGATAGTCCAATAGTTAACGGTAGAGGTAGATCAAGACAAAATTATATGCCAAAAAGGATCGCCTAGATGGGTGGGTTGTTTGGTCTATGTAACCAACCCTACCCAGTAGAATAAGGCTTGGCTGTTTTCTTGTTCTTAAGTTTGACATGTGAGAGTTAAGAAAAAAGGATTTGAAATAGTTGCGACAGTACAAAAAAATGTATTTTTCAACCAGTTACCACAAATAGACACAAACAAAATAAAGAAAGTTTTTGAATCAAGCATCTAAGACATGAAGTGGGGGTGATTTTGTACCTTGGGGTGTGCAAGCAACACATGTGCAATATCTCTCCATTGTGTTGAAATAAACCCTGTTAACAGATATAAATTGCATGCTACAAGAGTTGAATGCAAAAGGTGCTCATGACTAAAAGCATGGCCTTCCTGCAACATACATGTAAAGATCAATATGGATTGACAACACAGAAGATCAACATGTAAAGAGAAGAATTGAGAAATACCTGTCTGTAACCAGCAAGAACAGTTAGCATGAAAAAAACCATTTCAATCATCTGCGTCACCACTTTTACATCATCTAGAAAAATCTGTAATCATATTCCGAAACAGTATTACAAAAATTGGAACCATAGCTTTTAATACTCAACTTAGGAAAATGAATATCCATAGGAAACCACTGAAGGTTATTTTCTGCAAACAAACAAAATGTATAGGATTGCAAATACAACTTCCACAGAACTCAAATAATTGTATTTCTTTGCCTACAATTGGTGTGAACAGTGATGAAACTTGGGTTTTGCTAAAATCAAGTTTCTTGCATGACTCCCCCCCCCAAGCCACACTGTGAAATTACCACTAAACTTGTTTCCTGCTTTATCTCCGATTCTCCAAATATAGGGTGTCCGACTAACAGACTCTAGCACTGGTCAGCAAAGCATTATTTAGTACACTATAAATTCTAAATTAGATAAATATCATTCTTCAACATTCTGGTAACATTTTTTCCATGAAAGGAAAAACAAAACACAGCCACAAGAGAAGCAGAACGTGACAAATGTTCATAGGCATTAAAAGTACAAACCTGCTCAAACTTAGAATTTCGAGAGGATAAATCACACAAGACATGCAATAGTCGAACACCACATAACACGTATTTGAACATGGCCTCGTCTCTATTGGACGATATCAGAACTGACGCAAGGTGCATTGGAAGAGATCCTGCAAGCTTTTCCATGTCAACCTGTACAACCACGATCAGAATTAAGGGTCTGATAAAACAAGCTGTAAAATAGCATTATGACGTTGAGTATGAAACAACCTTCAGCAATGATCCATGTTCGGTAAGAAGGTTTATAGTAAAACCTTCTGATTCCCTCAATAATTTATTAAGTTCCACCGAGGTAACAGCTTGCAATTGTTTTACAGTTGATTTCATGTGTAATACCTGTTCAAGCAAATAAATAAGTAAATATAATTCACGCTACATCCATTGAGAAGGGAAATGACCAATAGGGGACAAGAGAGCATCATGGATCCAAGTTATATTTAAGTGGTGAACACTTGCCTTTGCAGCATTGCTTGATGGTTCTTCATTTGTATCCCCCATTTTCTGAAAATTAATAGGAAAATAGAGGAAGCAGACATTAGTGAGACATATCAGAAATATGTGAGACGTATATAAAGCACATGTAATCAGTATGCATGGGCATGACATTGAGGCATAAGAACATCACTAATGTAATGTTGCACTTTGGAAGAAAGTAGACAGTTCACGCCAACCATACTATGAAGAGCCATAGACGGAGGAAAAAAAGTTTGTGTAGCTAGAACTACAGTGATTATTGTTGGGTCAGAAACTCCAATGGCAAGCATAATAAGAGAATATGAAGGCTCGTAACCAACCAAAGCATTAGTATATTTAGCCGTACCGCACCGGTACGTACCTGGTAACAGTACTTCACTATTTATGATGTACCGGTGCTTTAGAGTGTCCCAAGTATTTTTATACTCCAATAGGAACAAGCTAGCATTTAAAGAAGCAGTTGAAAAGGCGGAATAACTATTTTTAATTGTTGTATATTTTATGATAATCATAGCAGATTTAGCTTCCTTTCTAGAAGGCATTAGATATGTGCACTACTAATCAGAACTCAAGATTGTTCTCCGATATGTAAAGTTATGAAGCATAAAACATGAAACAACAAAAATAGTATAAAAAATAATGTCTTAAGAAAACCATATCCACATTTCACCTTCGATGTTCTAAGAGAAAACAATTCTCAATACTCGCAAATTCATTTTGAACAAGTAATCATATTAGGGAAAGAAGTGTCTTAAATGTTGAGCCATATAAATCAATATGACCCAAGACCTATTTATCCATTATCATCAAATGTGCTACGGATGCATACCATCAATGCCAGAATGCAGTTTTCCAGTTCATGGTCCCAGTAAAAATAGACTGGGATTCCATATCCAGGGTCCAACATTTATAACTGCGAACCCCTAAAATTATTAGATCTCACAAATTATGGCTTTCAAAATTAAAACCTCAATTCCCTAATCAGTAATATACAAATGTAATAAAAAGATAAGAATTAACAATAAAAAGTTATATATGGACATGTTTGCATCAAACCATTACAATCCCATTAGGAATTGGACCCACGCTACACATAATGGTAGGTATTGAAGTTGTGTTGGAGTCACATATTGCTCAGGTTGTTCCTCTACTAGAGGAAGCATGCTTTCATCATCCTACACATATCCAGTGTCGTGAGAAGAAAAGCTGAAGGGTTACTGAATGGCTTTCGCTGATGTGGTATCAGAGTCCATCCAAGATCTGGGCTATCAGGTTTTTGCTATTGGACCACTCGAATCACGCTCCAAATGTCCAACCCTGGGGTGAGGTCGGTGTGTTAAGAGTCTCACATTGAATTAGATAGGACTTAAGTGGGAGAAATCCTCACCTTACAAGCTTGCTCACTCATATCTTTTGCCTTTCTTGTCTAAAGGAAATATAGACACTCCAGTAAAATTGGCGTGCTTATGGATTTCAAGGGTTTAGGACAAGTGGATAAAGCTTTTGTTCCACTACTAGAGAAAGCATGCTCTCATCATCCTTCACTTGTTGATGATGAGAGCATGCTTCCTCTAGTAGCGGAAC
>Ga0315915_1003188_pt1 | contig 20868 bp, 9 predicted proteins | sample MpolbnodulesMG_FD_207738 | JGI IMG/M metagenome (GOLD analysis project Ga0315915, IMG submission 207738) | Medicago polymorpha root nodule microbial communities from Los Angeles, California, United States - branched nodules | ecosystem: Host-associated > Plants > Roots > Nodule | place: USA... | reverse complement strand
TAAGTAGAGTGACCCATAAGAAAGTAATGAACAAACGCTTGAAAACTTTAGGAATTGCTGAAATGGTGTTTGAAAAAGACACCGGCTTTGAGGTGTAAAGAGAAGCGACGGTGAAAACGACGGCAGCGGTGGAGAGGAGAGAGAAAGCGAAGAGGAAAAGGAGGTAGAAAAACTGAATGATGAGGAGAAGAGTCCAAACATGAGAGGTTTGTGCAGGACCAGTGAAAGGAGATTGAAGCTTAGAAATTAAGGGGTGTGTGAAAAGGGAATGAGCTAAGATTGCAAAAGAAAGAGGGAAAATTAGGGTTAGGGTAATTAAGTAGAAGGTTTTAGGGGAAATTTTTGGGATTGAAATTGATTCTTTTAAGATGTTAGGGATGTTGAGGAATTGAAGTTCTTCAGGAGCTAGATCCATTGTTCTTGATTCAGAGATAATGGATTTGAATTGAATTGAATTGAAGTTAGGGATTTGGAATTAATTTATTATTGTTTGTTGAGATGAGATTTGGAAGGAGAAAGATGTGGAAGAAGGAGGATGGATTTGGATTTGGATTTGGAGTACTTTACTTTCCTTTTTGTTTTGGGTGAAGACACGTTTATTTATTTTAAGACATCCAAAGTTGACTATTCTAACTCAATGGTCATGTTATATTAGTTAAAATATTTTTTCAGGAGATCATACTGTTTCCTCTATTTTATTATAAATTGTTTTGTATTTTTCGCACATATTACAAGACGTAATTAATGTTGTGTTTTGTTTTTAACATGCTAAAATGAAATATATTAATTATGCAAAATCTTTCTTCTTTCACAAGATACCACTAAATATAAACATACGTCGCATTAAACTAAAAAGAAACTTTTGAATTTGTTAAAGTAAAAGTTAAATAAAAACAACTAACCATTACGAGAATGTAACGCTAGTATTTTTAACAAAGGGAGTGTAATAAAAAAAACAACCAACCCTTAACATCACTAGGCACATTTGCAATGGATCTTAGTATCTACAAAAAAACATATTCAACTTTAGATTACTACGCAACAGTTTATTGCATAAACATTTAGACTCGGAATCATAATGAAATGTGATGATTACTGTTGTTTTAGCATCAGAAGATAAGAACCAATTTTGAGGAAGGTTTGAAATCACAAACATTTTAGGGTTAATCGATTTGTAAGAAAACATTTCGTGTGTATTTTAATTATCGTTGTTGTTTGAATGGAGTTTCACTATTAAAACAATACCTTTTTATCTTTGTTATTTCTCTCAATTGCGTCAGAGATCTCTATGTGGATTTTGGTATGTGCTGATTTTTTTTTGGTAGTTGTTTCTTCAATTTTGATGATTTATCTCTGCATTCTTTTATTTTTCGTTTTTTATTAGGTTTTGTTTACTGATTTATATTTTTTGTTTTCTTCTTTTATTTTATAGTAAACCTATATAAAGATTTGTATATGATAATGAAAATGTTTGAAGAGGGGAAGAAGCTCAAATAAGAGATGAGGCAAACCAATTGAAATTGTACAAGGTACTAGTTTAGAGCACGACGTTGCCCGGGTCAGATGTTAAATAAGTTTGTGTGCACGAATACATGTGTAAAAGTATATTAAATTGAATTTATTTAAATTTACAATTACAATAATATTGTAAAAATAAATTTAAATAGTGAGATGAATGTTCAATGCAAGAATAAAAAGTGTAACAAAATCAGTAATGAGTTAGTCCAAGTAGTGAGAGTTTTGGGTCCTTTTTTTTGTGGTGGTCGAGTTTTAGGTCCCTTTAAACATGTGGTCATGAGTTTGTTTCGTAGCTCATGCGTACGAGGGAAAACAATTGATTGAAAGGGAAGAACCCACCTTTTGTGCCCCACCAATACCTGACGAAGATTAGTCATCTCTAACGATGGTGGAGTTTGTGAACCTATATCATGGTTACCCAGAAAAAAGTATAACGAATAAATAGTAAAAAGACATATAAATTAACTCTTTAAAAACAAATATAAGGCTTCACAATGGCTGTAGTTTTATAAAATATTCTTTATTCACAAGAAGTTGGTTTAAATTTATGGTTTTATTAGAAATTAAGATATTTTTTATCTCATAACATACTTCACCTCTGAGGTACACAGTTCGAGACTGGCACCAAAATCAACGTAAATTGATATTCTTTTTAAAAAAAATAGGTGTTGTAGTTGACGAGGAAGAAAGAAGAGGGAAGATGATGAAAAGTGAAACAAATTAGGTGTTGGTGGATTACTGTTACATACAACGAACTTGCAATATAATTTCTGAAGTCACATATGAAATATTAGACATTAAAAAATTAACGGAATGTATCAGTTTGACTGACGGAACATATTTAAGGGCCCGAATAGAAAAAATTTAGAGTTAGGAGACCAAATCAAAAACAACAAATAAATTAGGAATTCTGCTCTTCTCCCAACAAATTTTGCTCCCACCCAACCAAAATGACCAAAATACTCATGCGTGAGTTAACTAACGCAAGTGTTAATGGTGCCTTAGTTAACTCTCGCAGTGTGCCTTAAGTTACACAAGAGTACATATATGTGTTAGTTAACTCACACAACAATCAGCACCTGCGTGTGTTAAATTGATTTGATTAATACGTAATTTTATTCGAATTTATTTAATACGCAATTTTTATTCGAATTCACGTTGAGTTTAATTAGTCTTTATTCAAATTTATTTATTCAATATGCAATCATAAAATAAATGCAAAAATTAACAAAAATAAAGGAACAAAAATAATAGATATAAAATATCATTTTATTAATATAATTCTTATTACATTTACAAAGGGGTAAAACTAAATCTGCGGGGGAAAAAAAAACCACAAGAAAACTTACCTTCCTGTGGTAAAACTAAAAGAAATCCACAAGAAAACCAACCTTCACGGGGTAAAACTAAATCTGCTAAATTTGCTTCTTTTTATCCCAAGAAGGATGCTCACCAATCATCTTTTTACCCAAAGATTGACCTCTTTTTACACCAAATAAAGACTAAAAAAAAGAAAAAGAAGGAGATTCATAGGGGGAGAGAGTGATGAGGAGAGTGAGAATGTGAGATGGTGTGAGGAAATTGGGAAGTTTAGAGGGGTCTTAGTCCATGGATTTTACAAATAGGAAACCATGTATCTTAATGTGTAAGGCATACATATACACCCTTGGGTCATTATTATTAGCAAAAATCCACATTTTAAATTTATTCAATAAATGATGTATGTTGTAATATATACCACATACATCATTTATTGAATCAATCTAAAAGATGAATTTCCGCTTATAATAGTGACAGTGTACTTAAGTTTGATTTATAAAAAAATAAAATTAGAAGGAATAAGCATGACATTAAATTAAATATTAAATGTATGGATACCATCTTTGCTTGAGTCTTACTTTGGCACAGATCCAAATAAAATTAACAAAAATTTTGTCAATAAAGATTGATTCAGTTAGGAAGAAGTTGATTTTTCCGTAAGATCGTGAGTTAAGCTTTTAATTATAAAGTGAGAACCAAATTTTTTGATGAATCCTTGAGACATAACCCAACTCTGGTGAGTCCTCGGAGACGTAAGTGAAGCTTTATATACTAATTAAATATATTTTAATTAATAAATATATGGAAAAGTGAAAGGCGTAAGTGAAGAAGTGGGATAGAGAAGGGGTTAGTGTAAATCAAAACAAAATCGCGTTAGGGTTTTGAAAGTGGATGGGGAAAGAAGAGGAAGAAATGAGAGGCGAAATAGAAGAACGAATAATCAACGAAGAATACAAAATCTGGAAGAAAAACAGTCCCTTCCTCTACGATCTCGTCATCACTCACGCTCTCGAATGGCCATCTCTCACCGTCGAATGGCTTCCAGATCGCACTGAACCCACCGGCAAAGACTACTCCGTCCAAAAACTCATCCTCGGGACCCACACTTCCGAAAATGAACCCAATTACCTCATGCTCGCTCAAGTTCAACTCCCTCTCGACGACTCCGAAAACGACGCTCGTCATTACGATGACGATCGTCCTGAAGTTGGAGGTTTTGGTTGTGCTAATGGGAAGGTTCAGATAATTCAACAGATTAATCATGATGGTGAGGTTAATAGAGCTAGGTATATGCCTCAGAATAGTTTTGTCATTGCTACTAAGACTGTTAGTGCTGAGGTTTATGTGTTTGATTATAGTAAACATCCTTCTAAGCCTCCTATTGATGGAAGTTGTAACCCTGATTTGAGGTTAAGAGGGCATAATACTGAAGGCTATGGTTTGTCTTGGAGTAAGTTTAAACAAGGGCATTTGCTTAGTGGTTCTGATGATGCTCAGATTTGTTTGTGGGATATTAATGGTACTCCTAAGAATAAGTCTCTTGATGCTCATCAGATTTTTAAGGTATTCTTATAGTTTTTTCGACTTAATTTTTTTTTGTTTTTTGTTGTTGATAATTGTGTTATTGTTTGTTTAGGTTCATGAAGGTGTTGTGGAAGATGTGGCTTGGCATTTGAGGCATGAGTATTTGTTTGGTTCTGTTGGGGATGATCAGTATTTGCTTGTATGGGATCTGAGAACACCGTCTGTTACTAAGCCTGTTCAGTCTTGCATTGCTCATTCAAGCGAGGTGTGTTGTTTTATCTATATTTATATCTAGGAATTTGTTTTGTTCATAAGCTCTTTTACATTTGGTTTTTTCAAGGAAGTATAAGTAGTTTAGGGTTTATGAGTTTTTGTTGCATATTCTCTGATTTGTGTTAAAATAGATTTAATTTTGACAATTGTCTGTGGCTTGAAAGCAGCAAGCTATTATGTGAAAATTAACTAGTGTGAGGAATCAGAAAATCTGTCAAAATGAGCATGGCCTGGGGATAACATGTTAGTTGGAAAGATACGGGAAAGTATAACATGCACCATTCAAGCTGGGTGGTTGAAATGGAGGAGGGCCTCCGATGCTTTATGTGATGCAAAATTTCAACTCAAGCTGAAGGGAATTTTTTACCAGACAACTGTAAGACCAGCGATGTTGTACAAGACAGAGTGTTGAGGAATAAAGAACCAATACGAAAATAGATTAAGCGTGGCTGGGATAGGGATGTCGTGTTGGATGTGTGGTAACACTAGACAAAATGGGATTGAAAATGACAACATTTGAGAGAGTTGGGGTAGCACCTATAGTAGAAAAGATAGTGGAAACTAGGCCTAGCTGGTTTGGGCATGTAGAAAGAAGACACGTGGATTCCGTAGTAAGGACAATAGATCAGATGGAGGAGAATTACTAGAGGTAGAAGAAGGCCTATAAAAAGCATCAAATACTATTAAGAAAAATCTTGAGATCAATGAGTTGGATAGAAAAATCTTGGTGGTTGTTGTTTGGATATGAATTATGATGTGCTGTTGTAAGAGGGAATTTGAAGCATCATCTTATATTTTGTGATTATTCTAAAATCATCAATTTATTACTGTTCGTTTGTTCAATTTTCATTATATCTTTTGAAATTTATTAGTTTATGAGAATGTTTTGACCCAACCCATCAAAACATAGTGATATTAGACCAAAAGGTTCAACATTACATTGACAGACTTCATTCGGGGTGGGTGATAATTGAAAACTAAACACGGATAATGCATAAAATTTTAATCATGGTTAATATTTGAGGACTGACCATGACTCCATTCTGCAGTTGTACAGTGGCAATATTTCACATATCTGGCTTCTCATATTTTCCTTGCTGATAGAATTTCCTGTCTTTACTCAGATTTTCAATCTGTTAGCTTCTTATAATGTCTTCTCCGTTGTGCTCCAATTCGACTTTATCTTTTAGCAATGTTCTAGAGTTTTCACAATGCTGATATTGTTCTCATTATATATCACTTCTAATAACACTTTTCTTTATATAATGACATTGGATCTTGTTAGGTTAACTGCTTGGCTTTCAATCCCTTCAATGAATGGATAGTTGCTACTGGTTCTACTGACAAAACAGTGAAATTGTGGGATCTGCGCAAGATCGGCAATGTTCTTCACACCTTTGATTGCCATAAGTAAATTCTCCTTAGATGTTTCTATATTTACTCTAGATGTAATTATATTTAATAGATATTGATCTGGATTTTTGTTTTTGGGTTAACAGGGAGGAGGTTTTCCAGGTTGGCTGGAACCCAAAGAACGAGACTGTCTTGGCTTCTTGTTGTCTTGGTAGGAGACTGATGGTGTGGGATCTTAGCAGGTATTGCTTAATGAAAGCATCACCATGTCTGGACTTTTTAGTGAAATTTTTGTCTGTTTCCCTGAAATGTTTACCGAGTTTTTGTATGTTGGTGATTCATTAGAGATGTTTATAAATAATAAACCCAAAAGACACTGGATTAATGTTTCTCTTACATTTCAATTGTTCATTTTTTAACCTCATGGGTGAATTAAGTTCCACTCTTTTTAGTGAATTAAGTGGACAGCAAATTCTGCCTTTTGAGTTATATTAGGTTTTGTAACGAGACTAACAGACATATTCATTATCTTTGGACTTTGATGTAGCACCGACTTTTGTTGTAGACGGGGTGCCAGTTGCATACTTCTGTTGGTTCATTTGTTTGTATATAATAGAGTTAAATAAGTTTTTCGTCCCTATAAATATAGCGAATTTTGATTTTAGTCCCTGAAAAATAAAATCGAATGTTTTCATCCTCACAATTTTTTATTTTGTTTTTGGTCCTTAATGACCAATTTATGTTCATAGGAATGTCAAAATTATAACTCTTTTATGATCAAGATGTATCCTGTTATGTCCATTTATTATGTTCAACCTTTATATATTCATATTATGTTTAAAAAATGTCAAAATTATATCCATTAGGGACCAAAACTATAACAAAAAAATTTGTGAGGATGAAAACATCTCATTTTATTTTTTAGGGACTAAAATCAAAATTTGCTATATTTATGAGGACAAAATACTTATTTAACCCTATATAATATATGGGCTTCGGTACTTGTAATGCAGCTTGAATGTTACAATTTTATTCTTTTTTAATGCCAAATGTTAGAAGTTAGTTGTTAGATTAATATTTACTCCATTCGGGTTTGAACCCAATACCTCGTTATCCCGTAGCTCAAACCTGTTGAGCTATCCAACCCCATCAAATGTTTCAAGTTAAAATGGCTACTGTGGGTTGATTTTCTGATGAAAATGAATTATTAAAAAAATACCATTATTTGATTCATATTTTAAGAAGTCATATATGCAAGATATATTTGCGATGACAATGTTGTTCACTCTTTTATGTAGGATCGACGAAGAGCAGTCACCAGAGGATGCTGAAGATGGTCCACCAGAATTGCTTTTTATTCATGGTGGTCATACAAGCAAAATATCTGACTTCTCATGGAACCCATGTGAAGATTGGGTTGTTGCTAGTGTGGCTGAAGACAACATACTTCAAATATGGCAGATGGCAGAGAACATTTACCATGACGAAGATGATATGCCAGAACAGTCAGCACAGGCCCCTTAATGTAATTGAGCTCAGTTTAGTGTGAAATATAGGTTGAGTGTTTGGGTCTAAGGTGCTTTTCCATCTGTATTCGTGCTGTTACTCCTTTCTACACAATTGTAGTTGTATTTCAATATGGTATGAGGTATGGTCGATTTGTTAGTGACTGAACATAATTCTGAAAAATTGGCTGAATGACTTGTTTTGTTATGCGTTGAGTCATTAGGCTTATGTAGTGTTGTATAATTTTTTTCTTGATGTGAAAAGTTCTCAGGTCCCTTTTAACCGATGTGGCTGAATCTGCAATGAGAGTTGTGCAGTGCCTGTGCATGAAAGCATTTTGCCTTATTTCCTCGTGTTTTTGCTGAAAGAATAAGTAATTTAGTTTGCAGTCTTGGTGGTTTAAATGATCAAACCCCTTTTAGGATGAACCTTGCATACTCCACCGAAACCTTTCTTTCTATTTGAGTTGCCCCCCTACTTTATAGATTGTGAATCAAGTCTAGCACAGTAGACTTCTGTTATAACACGCTTTTGTCTCCATGCATGTTAGTAGAGCTTCCAGTCTTAAGGAACCAACCATCTTTTTTACACTGCTTCATACTCAGATACTCATACTCTCCGTCTTCCCCAATTGCTAAAGCCACATTTACTTGGACCTGAAGCTCCAATTCTTTCTTCTGATGACACTTTTCTGTTATAATATAGATCAAGAGATTTTCAGATTATCAAATGAGTCAGGAATGTGGTTTATTTGGTATTCAAGGATTTGCGGTTTTTCTAAACTTCACATCTCACATGTTCTCCCCTTGTGCTCTCATTTTATCTATTAGTAACAAGCACGACCATGCCAAAAGTCACTCTTACCATGCCAAACATACAAGACACAGTGACAAAAAAACTTGGACTTTGTGAAGACACTCTTTTGTGTCAGCCAATATTTTGTGAAGACACTCCTTTGTGTCAACCAATATTTATGCTCTTACAACTCGGGGGTGGAACTCTGGACACTTGCATCACATTCATTATTTTTTTTCATTGAACCCCTAATTTGTTTTGACGTGCCTTTCTCTAGAACCAACTCAATAATTGTCTCATTACTTGCATGAAATAGGTACCTCTTGATGCAATCTTCTCATGGCTTATAAGGCATTGCCTAATTTGATCCAGTTCCTAGTATCTTTAAATCCCAACAATCCGTTAACATGTTCCAATGGTCACAGTGACAGTCAAAGCATGGGATTGAACGTTGAACAAATCTTGCATCACTTAACATTTCTTTTTCCTCTCCCAAGTCAATTGAAAATCTGTTTTTTCTCAGGCCTATTGAGGGCTCCAGTATCAATTTGTTAGAAACTGAACAAGGACTTCACTTCTGATAAACTGGATGAATTTTATTCGAGGTAGATGCAATAGGCTTACATCACCCAGTGTTGTTAAGATATATAGACATAGTTGTATCCAATCGAAACAAAAATCGACAAATTAGAAAATAATAACAACTCTAACAATAGTTTTAATTTAAAATTACTCAAACAAATGCAAAACTTGATAATGACTCTTCTCTTCATGCATCGATACAAAAAACCTATGACTTGGCATAACTCATTAACTTGCTATTGTAAGGTTTTCCATTAAATTTTCTAACCTTACATATAATTTTTGGTTTTGAAGGAAGCATGCGAGTAAAACCAAAGCACATTAAGCAAAACTAAAACCTAAACATTTTTTATAAATGCCTCTAATTTTGCTTAGCCAGCTAAAGGGCTACCAAAACCTTAATTTTAGACTTAAAACACCTCAATTTTTTTTATTAATCTCTCAAAATTTAATTAAACTTAAAAAGACCTTTAATTTTTGGGTTATTAATTTTGTTTTTTAAATAACACCAGTTTGATTTAGGCAAATAAGTTGAATATGTCTCACATGTCTCTCAGATAGCAAAAACATGCGGGATTTGTGAGTGAGAGGACCGATATTTCATTACTCCATGGGAAGGAATTCTTTCAAAAATTTCAACTATAACATCTTAACCATCAAATATGAGATGTAAAATTATATAGAAAATAGTGATTGAATTTGATAATTAAGATGTGACAATTGAGAAAAATCTCGAGTTAAGGATAAGTACTACTACAATCTATTTCAATGGTTGAAGTTGTGAGTCTAGAGCAGGGATGATAAAAATACCCATATTCGCAAATAAAAGCCGTCACAAGCATGTGACAGATAGCTTAACGAATATCCACAAATATACTAAATTGATATTTCAATTATATGTTACTTAATAGCTTAAAACTTTGTTTATATTTTTGTTGAAGCAAGGAACATTGTTATTTAAGGAGCTAGCAATACATTTTTATGCTTTTGTTGAATGTAATGAACATTATTTTGACTAGAAATGAAATGTATGAATATTATTATGCATGGATATAATTATGTTTAGGTAAAAGGAAGAAAATAAATGTGATGAAATTTTGTTAAATTGAGTGAAATGAAACATAATGTATATGTATTATTATGTGAAACTACAAATCCGAATACATCTATTTTACTCCCTCTGGTCTCAAATATAAGAAAAGATTTCTTTTTTAGGTTCATTGAATAATTAACGTATCTGCTTTACAATGTAGACCAGATACATTAACTACTCAATGAACCTAAAAAAGAATCTTTTCTTATATTTGAGACCGGAGGGAGTAGTTACTTTGATTTTGCACATTTTAAAACATTTTGTCATTTTATACTACTAAATTGAATATTGTGAGTTTGCTCACAAATTTCAATCTTTTTCAGTTTTAATGATGTTGAAATTGTGTTGTTTTCAACTTATTCTACCAATTGTTTTGGTTACTATGCATTCAACTAATTTAGAAGGAAAAAAAATTCTAATAAAAAAACTAACAAAATAAAAAATAAAAAAATAAGGAGGGATATCAAGGCAAACACACCAATTGAGGGGCCTAAAATGGTCGTTATGGCGCGCATTCAAAGTTCAATATTTGACAATGAGAGTAATTTTCTTCCCAATTTCAGAGTACACATTTTTTTTGGGTTACATATATATTAACACGTCAATTAATTAATTAATAAATGTCAATGTAGGCCATCATTGTCAACACAAATGGCAATGTAGGGACACAGGTCTTACCATTCACCGCGGAGATATCCTTGAGCTGCAAGCTACATATATTTGCATATTATGTTGCACACACCTTGCGGTTTCAAATTTAATTTGTATAACATTAAATTAAGGATAATGATACAAAGCACGACAAGATTTTTATCTTCTATTTGATCAGAAATCACAAGCATATATCTTCTAGTGGTGTTGTGTGCTACAACATATGAATCTTATTGCTTCAAATCAATCATATAATATAATATATTTAAAAAAACTCTTTGATAGTTTACACTTTGATCTTTATTCCATTGGAAAAAACACTGATTTGGACTTTAACGGTACCAACTATGACAGTGATTATAGCAACGTTATTTAGACTATGCTTACTTTTTTGTTTTGCTATTTAGTTTATAGTTGTATTTATAAAAGGATAAACTAGTATTCAAAGCTTAATAGAGCAAATTGTGTGTAGATTTTATGCTAGTCGTGCAAATTCGTGGGGAAAGAGCGTTGTGCTATATAGCACTGCTCTTAAATTAAATGTGAAAGAATTAAGAAAAATAATAATAGAGATTTCTACGTATATTACAATCAATTAGTTGGTAAGTTCCCAGCATTGTATCTTGAAGCAAATGTCCCTATAAATACTACACAATCTCAATGCTATGTTTCATCAAAATTAAGTGTTTGTGATCCTTACAAAAAAACAACCCCACCAATACCAATTTGAAACTTCTAGCCAAAAGGCAAAATGAGTTCCAAAGATTTAAGCATTCAGAACGTTCTTATCTTTACCACCAGGCCACCTCCCCAAACATCCAAACCTTCAACAACTGGGACTAAATTTCCAACTATGCAACAAGTTTTTGCAAAAAAGAAGTGATAACATATCATTTGTGTTATTTCATACAGGTGCATGCTTATTTATAATATTGTGGTACCCTTTTACTCAAATTAATAAAGATAACATTTATTAGGCAATTCAAATGCTTCAATTGAATTCCCTTTATTTTAAAACTCTTTTGTTTAGATTGAGCAATAAAATTCTTTTTTCATTCTTAAAATTTGTTGGTTATTTCTATTAATTTTGTTATAAATAAATTTGAGACTATTCCAAAATTTGGAAATATAGGGTCCAATTTGTAAAACTTATGGGTCAATTTAAAAATTTTGAAAAATGGGGATCAATTTGTGTGCAACTTCTTGAAATTTTAGGGATCAATGTACAAAATTTTAAAAGTTTTGGGATCCATTTGCAACATTAGAAAAAGTTATAAAGACCAATTAGATAGAATTTGAAATTTTCTAAATTTAACTTCGACAAAATACTTAATCAACTTATTTTAAAAATTCTCTAAATTTATTATTTAAATAATGAATGTTACATAAAATAATTTGATTTACTCTTAAGAAACCTTTTCTTATTTCAACTTTTTATGTTTGCATATTGAATCAATATAAGGTCTGCTGACTGAATCAAGGAGAATGAATCAGCTAGCTAGTGTATATTGATTAATTTAAATTTGTTCAACTTATCCTTTGTTTTTAGTACTCCCTCAATTAATTTGTTTCTCATTGTAAAATTTGGAAAATGTATCTCCTTGATCAATTGTGCTTCATTAATCCAGTCCATGGATCACTGTAACATAATGCATGCTTGTTAATTTACTCATCTAATCTTGTGACAAGACAACGTCTTCAGGGTGGTTAATTAATAGAATGGGGGAAATGGAGAGGATCTTCATCCGGAAATGTGTTATGATTTGCAATTATATGATTAGTATTACTTTTTCCACCTTGCTCCCACCTTGCTCCCTTCTCGCACACCCTTCAAAATTCCAAAAATACCCCTGGTCCGGATTTCGTTTTCCGAACCAGATTGTTAGTGTTTCCAGAAAATCAAATTCAGACGCATACGCTATGAAATTTTGTGTCTTTCTTTGATGCCAAGGGTCTTTGTTGACCGTTATACGACCCACGCATAAGCTGCAATGCAATTGCAGGGGTCATATGAGCGGTCAACAATGACCATGACACCACAAACACTCCTAAAATCTACCTAAAAAACTAAAATGAATTGAAGAAAATGTAATAAAGGAGGTGAAGAAGAATGAAGGAAAATGTTGAAGATCCAAGCCTTTTTATAGCCTTAAATAAGACATAGGCCTTAATTACAGTCAAATAAAACGTGTTCCACATTCAAAATCGTCAAAAAATGCATTCAAACTCCACTAACTGGTCTAACCTTTGGTGAAACGTCACCGGTCAAAATGTTACTGAGTGTGTCCGGATTTTATAATTCGGAATGCATGAAGATGTTCCGGATTATAAAGTCTGAACTGCACCAGACCCTTTATTTGGATTGTTTTCGTTGCGAATGCCTTGGAAAAAAATGGAACAAAGGTACATAACATAAATAGAAGCAACATCAGACAAATTAACAGTTAAAAATATCCATAATAACAGAAATATTGAATCTTTTGGGAAGGTGTTTTCAAGAGGATTTCTTTGAGTTCGATCTTGCTGCCTTGCCAAATGACATATTCATCTGGCAGGCAGTAGGACCGAACTCATAGAAACCTCTTGATATTTTTGAGTCATCTATCTATCACGGATCATCTAAACTAACTTCTTCCTCCTATGGTCCCTCCAGCAGAGCCCTGATCTCTTCGTAGTTCCTGGGCCGGTGCAAACTTTTCAGAATTTGTTCAGCAGATCTAACCAACAAAGCGTCCAACTCGATCGGTCCTCTAGTACTGTGCTGAGCAAAGACAGAGAACATGGTTCTCACGTCTTCATCGTTTGAGTTTCATCCGGCTGAAACAAAGAGATCTGGCTGAGCCGGACAATGGACATCGATAGTCAACACTGACCACCCTCCTTGTGTCTCTGTGGTTGAGTTGACGGTTGATTTGATCCAGCTCATCCTAAACAGATGGGGTGGTGTTCCGCTGTTGTAGTAGACTGCTGTTAGCTTGGTGTTCGGATCAAAGCTAGGGAATTCCATGATGTTTTTTTTATGGTGTAGTTTACTTGTAATGAAAACAGGGGCCCCTATTTATACAGGTATCTGGGCGTTGTGGACCACAAAAATTGTCGGTGCAATGTGGGCCAATCAAAAGAATCCAATGCCGAAGTAATCCGGATTCTAAAATCCGAACCAACACTCACCATACACAAAGTCCCAAGTTTCCCTTTGGTCCACGCCATAATCGTATTTTTTCGGAATATGTAATCCGGAATCCATGTGTAATCCAGATTATATAATCCGAACTGCACCAGAAGTTTCAGTCAGTGGTCTGCACCACAAACAACGTTTTTCAAACGTTTTTGGACGGTGGTATACACGTTTTTTGACTGTAATTATGACTTCCCACACGTTTTTTAACCCCCCCTCCCTATAAATAGCCTTCATTTTCTCAAAAATAGTCACACCTTCTTCTTTCTCCTCTTCTCTTTTACAACGATGTGTTTCCTTCGTTGGTCTTTTATAGAAAGAGGTCTCTTTGGAAATCCATCAGGGGTCATATGATCGGTCAATAGGGAAGGGGTTAGTCTGGGTGTGAGGTTGGTGTGTCTGGGTGTCATATTGACCATCATGGTCTCTTGTTCCCTAGAGGCCCCTGTGCCCCCTCTGTCTCCCCTCCAACAGTGAAGCTACTGGTATGTCCTCTCAGCCGGAACCACTAGTATGGCTTACCCCCTAGAAATAGTTTTAGGTTCTTATGTAAAAAGCTTTAACATTATTGTAATGTATTATTCAAATATCAACGAAATGAGTTGTTTTCATCTTTTTGTCTTTTTATTTCTGTTTTATATGTTTATTTGCATTTATAGAACGAATTTCAAAGCTTAAAAATGAAAAAGTTTTGGAAAAAAGGTCATTTCGGATTTCGAAATCCGGATAAATCTAGTAAATTATAACAATTCAATTCAGAAAACGAAATCCGGACCAGAGGTAATTTTGAAAAAAAAATAGGGCGTGCGAGGAAAGCCAGGGAAAAGTAATACTCTTATATGATTGGTAGTATAATCCTTTAGAATGTCTACAATCAGTTTGAAATGACTGTAACTGTCTTAAGTTGGTTGGGTTAGAGTACCTAATGCAAAAGTCAAGCCTGCTTCACAATCAAAGATTCAACTCTATTTGTTGACATTTTCTTAAGGATTACTGCTCTTCGCCCTGCACAAAACGCTCACACCTAGCTGAATAGACATTAATGCCCCTGCGTGAGTTAAATCACACAACGTGGCTTAACACGCGCACCTTATAAACTATGCGTGAGTTAAGTCACAGACCACTGGCATGCGCGCGAGTTAACTCACGCACCTTGGCCGGTGGTTAGAGCTGAAGGACACACGATTTTGCACGTTTTTGTTAAGTTTTTTGACTATATTTATGGTAGATATAACCTATGTTACAACGTATTGAATAAAGTAAATAAATGAATTAGAATAAATTCAGCGTAAATTCGAATAAAAATTGTGTATTGAATAAATTCAAATAAAGTTACGTATTACAAAAAATCAAAAAAATGCCTAATTAAACTCAGCGTGAATTCGAATAAAGTTGTGTATTGAATAAATTCAAATAAAAGTTGCATTACATTATATAGACGAGTCATTACATTACATTACATTCGGGAATGTTCCTTCCAACTACAACAATTATCTTACCACTGAATGGGGTAAATTCAAACTAGTTAAACACCAGCTCTCAAGCATTCATCCGGAAGTTCTATTGTTTCATTCAAAAGATTAAATTCTTGTTAGTTTGGTTTAGATGATGGTATTCAAGTGACAAAAGAACGAGGTCCAGCCCTTGACAATTCAATACCTTCATCTAAGCCAAACTAACAAGAATTTAATCTTTTGAATGAAACAATAACACTTCCGGGTGAATGCTTGGGAACTGGCGTTTAACAAGTTTGAATTACCCCATCTAGAGGAAGATAATTGTTGTAGTTGGAAGGTGCATTTCCCTACCTAATCACGATCTTTTGGCGGAATCAGACTGTTGATTATATCTTCAGTTGATCTCAGCAACGTTACCCGCACATCGATCCACTGGAACATGTTGTGCTCCCAAAACATGCTCGTTCTCGTCGTTCGTTAATTCCACCCAAGTGAACGATACTCTTCCCTCGTCGAGCGTTGGACGTTTATACCAAACGTATTTCACCCTCCTTGTGTCTCTGGGGTTGACTCCTTGGTTGAATTCACTAGGTTGATCCTTGAGACCTCTTAACGTGACACCAAGGCACCGAACCTTCAACCTCTGAGGTTCTGCACCGTTGAATTGTGCATGAACGTCAATCCACCCAGCCATTGCTTCAAATCTACACAGTAAGAAATTAAAAGCAATCAATGAAAAACTCATTCAAACATTTCATCAAACACTTGGAGTGCAAATTATACATAAACCCTAAAACTCAAAATTACAACATTAACATGCAAACTTCTAACCACAATTAAGCAACACAAGTCATTTTCATGTACACATTGTATGATTTCTTGCCAAAAAAACCAAAATTTAAACAAACCCTAAATCTAAAAAATTTCTAATTTAAGAGAAAAAATTTAACATATAAACATAAAAGTTTAATGATGTTTGATTATGAAGACTTACTTGTTATTGGAGTGTTGTTTGATTTGAACTTGAAGGAATTTTGGGTTTGGGTGATTTGAGAGAGATTTTTGAGATTTTTTTTGAGATTTTAGATGAGAAATGAGGAAATGAAGTGTTCTGTATTCTTTAAGACAGCACGTAGCGCCACTTAACTAGCGTAGCGCAAGTTAACTCACGCAGCGTTAGTTAAGTGGCGCAACGATTAACATTTGCGCTACTTAACCAACGCATGGACATTTTTGGCATGGCTGCAGGGTGCGAGCGTTTTGTGCTGAGGGAAGAGCAGTAATCTTTCTTAAGACGATGAAATGAGAACCGAAGATAATGAGAAGCCATAAACCCCACTCGCGAAATCCAAAACAAAAGTTTTTCTTTTTTAATTCATGGAACAAAAAAATAAACGAAAATTACATGGATTAAAATCAAAGCACTCCAATATTTAAAAATGCCTAAAATTATCAAAGTCGAGTAACAAAATTTAAAATGTGGCAATCAAAACGGTAAAATAATGTATGTGGAACAAATAAAATAGAACCTAAATCTTTTTATAAGAAGATAAGAACCTAAATCTTGAAGTTCGAAAAATACCGGACTAAAAATGTTATAAACTTAAAAATAATTATAATGATTTTACTTCAACCCTCAAAATTAGAAATTGCCATATTTATTCTCATATAAAGAGGTGGATCTGTATTTTCTAGGGAAATAATTTTAAATTTCATAATAAAATCGGATTTTTGTTTTTCCATGAAACATATAACCTGATTCTTTACTGGATTTCCAGTTTCAGCATCGAGCAGAAATAGGAATTATGAAGAGCTTTCCGTTCAAGGATTTTCTGAGCGTGAAGGTGAAGAATACTTCATTGAACACCTAATGCTGAAACAAGTCTTCATTTTCTAATTATAAAATAGTGCGAAAATTTAAACTTCTGGGAAGTGAGAATATGCACAGAAAACATTATTTCAAAGTAAAACAAACTAATGTGGGATTTTAAAGAACAGAAACATTCTGTGCAGTTTGTTACTTGAGTTGTAAAAAAAAACTTGGTACTACTAATAAACAATGAACAAAATCAAATATAAAGTTGCATACAGATTATCATATTACTGCTCTGCTGTAGAAGAATAAACTAAGGAATGTAAAATATCACAACCATTTGAAAAACGTTCAAGTGATATGATCACTCACATAAAAGAATGTGACTAACATGTCTTGAAAATCTATAAACATCACTGTACCCAAAATAATACTATTTTATTTTTCCTAGTTGCACCGCAACAATTTTATGACCCCAAATCATAGATCACCTAACAATAACAATTACATCATTTCATTGAAGTATTTGACTACCATAATCAGCATTAAACGTGTCGTATTTGTGGGCAAGGAGATGAGCAGATGGCCGTGTGTTCCTTAAAGCTGCCTCTACATCTTCAGGCACGACTGGCCCAACTTTTGGCAACTCTGCACCATAATAATTACTTATAATTCACGAGGAGTAAAATTAACTTTACGAAAATAACAAACAATGTTCAAATTTCATGAAAAATGCTCATATTTGAAAAATAAACTTAAAAGGAACAGATATAAGTGTTCCTGTGCAGGCACACATCATGGATACATATTGAGGCTAGATTTTGTAAGCGGTATACCTTCTTCGGGCACCACATCTGGTTTTTGTTCAAGTTGTGTCATTAAGCGTCTCAATGGCTGCATTGCCGTTTCTTTACAAAGTAGGCGGATATCCGAGCCTGAGTATCCTTCTGTCCGGTCCACCAGTAAATCATAGGGCATTGGTTCCTCATCAGGCTGCAGAGGAAGGAGTTCCTCAAACATCGCTCTTCTTGCTTCTGGTTCTGGAAGCGGTACAAGGATCTTTTATTTATGGTCAAGGGACAGCCATTAAAAAGAATCAGTGGAGCATTCAAACGCAACATCAGATTGCTTGTTGAACATCAATGAAATAAGCACTGAACTATGATCTACCCTCAACATAGTAAAAGACAATAAGCATCAATTTGCTGATCAAAGGGGGTAAAAATTATGTGGCAACATTTTTATCTCACAAAACAGATCTAATAGATAGTAACATTTGGTATGTCCCAAATATTCTTGAATAAATAAATAAATAAGGGTGCAATGAGCTTCATGCATACCGTGTTCTTTTTTGTGATGGTGATGCATACTGTGTTTATACGCAACTGTAAGCATGCCTACTTCCGATGCAAATGAAATCTAACCCCAAAACAACAATTACTGATATTTTGACAACTTACCAAGAAAACTAGAAAAAACACCAGGTTCGTTTGTAAGGAATAAAACGTTATAATACAGTACTCTAGAAAGCATAAGTAATGAGGTGATTAAACATGCTTACTAATTTACTCCATGCTCCCCAAAAAAAAAAAAAAGGAAACCTAACAGATAATACATGTTTCTTCCACAAGACCAGTTTCAAATTCCATGAAGTAAAATGTCATTTAGAAGACTAGAACAATTTGGTTAATTAAATTATCATGAACATCAAGCAAAAATTTAAACTGGAAGGATACTCGCTTCTCAAGACGTCTAAGCATGGCCGCATCCAATTCCCAGGGAAGATTTGTTGCCGCCAAAACAAAAACAAGTTCATCCGTCCGTGCTAAACCATCCATCTGCAATCTAATCTAAATGATTAACATCGGAAAAAGCATGGCAAACGCAAAATATATATATATGCAGCATCATTGTATTGTAATAATTCATATTTACTTCGAGACTGAATTTGCAGAAGGCACAAACTTAAGTAAAAAGAAAAAACGTTCAGAGTTCCAAACGCCAACCACCCAGGAAACTTAATTAACTAATGGACAACGTCACTCATGATTCTGCAAAAGCTAAGTTTTAATTATTTATTTGGATATTCTGAGACATAATCTATCTTTAATCTTTGTTCACTGTTCAAATTATGTATCAGAAGCTTATGGACCTTCCTCCATACTGAAGGGTACTAGAAGAAATGCTGGATTATGTTTAAAGTAGAATGGGAAGAAAATGAAAAAATAGAATTCTGAAATTTTTACAATTCCAACGATTATCATTACTGTCTATTTACGATGAGAATGTGGTATTACATTTAGACTAGCAGTGGGTTTCTTAAATTGTAAAGTACCTTTTATTGTTTTTTATCTGACTCCATTATAGTTGCTGGTTCATGGGGGCAATTTATGATCAATAACATGTTTATTCATTAAATTTCCTCATCATACTCGGCGGCGACATTTGTCCCCAACACATATAACACTAATCTGACATAAGGGAGCGTGGGAGATGTGAAACAAAAAGGAGTCTTATAAAGGTGATAACTTTCAAAGTAAGTGTGAGGTCAGAGGTTCGATCTTTCTACTCATTACAATTGTATCCCCCCCTCATGCCAAAAAACACTCTTTCAAATTTAGCATAAGCTCAATAAAGTCAGTTTAGAAAAGAAATAAATCAACAGAGTTCCCAAATATGATGTCCCAGGGGAAAAATCAATTGCTATGTGTTGGCGATACAGCTAACAATAGAAGTTAAATATAGTAAAAACTTGAAACTGATAACCATATTATTATAATCCAACAAGTAACTCAATGATATATCAGAAGCATGCATCACCTGAATGAGTAGTTCAGTTTTTAACCGTCTACTTGCTTCATGTTCACTGCGCCCCTCACCACGTTGACTAATGATTGCATCAATTTCGTCAAGAAATATTGTTGCGGGCGCGTGATGCCTTGCAAGCTCAAATAACACCTTTACTAACTTCTCTGAATCACCTGCAATCATAAAAAATAAAAATAAAAAAACCTTTGAAAAATGTACATGTTCGCAAAATTGCAAAGTATAACAAAGAGAAACGAGGAGCAAAACAAATGGAGGCAGAGAAGCCAGCAATTAAAATGTTTTTGCAATGAGTTTTCGGCACTTAACGGAAAACATATTTTGGGGTGAGGGAGATTTTAGAATTTAGACAGTGAAACGTCAACCATAAAGTATTTCACTACGAAGAAAAATTTCATATTTCATGAGAACGGAGTTTTGGAGGTATAAAAAGAACAACATAATTAAATTCCAATTCAGAGTTTTTGAAAGGTTAGAATTGAATTAGGAGCTCTCATCATCTAAATCATATGCACTAAATTTGTATCATTCCAAAAGATTAATAGTGAGGGTATTAAATGTAAAAATAGTGCCATATAAAATGAATTGCATACTACATTTTTTGTTCCATATCATAGGTTTACAATGAGATGAGATAGAAAAGTGGAACACAACAAAAGGTCCAGGAAAACAATATCTAGAGACTCATGCAGCCAATTGTTTAAATACAAGTTATCTATGCTATATCAAGGGGCTGCTGTAAGTTATTCTCCTTGACAATAACCAGTGTTCTGATATGATATATGATGTCCAAGCCTTTTTGTATATATTTGGGCAAATAAAACAGATGAAGAGAATATTGAAAAATTGACTTCTCCAAACCAAAAAGAGTATATATGATCAATTTGCAAAATTTATGGTAGTTGTAACATCACAGTATTTGAAGAACAATATTTAGTCATATCATCCTCTCTCTCTCTCTCTCTCTCTCTCTCTATAT
>Ga0315915_1003187_pt1 | contig 20871 bp, 10 predicted proteins | sample MpolbnodulesMG_FD_207738 | JGI IMG/M metagenome (GOLD analysis project Ga0315915, IMG submission 207738) | Medicago polymorpha root nodule microbial communities from Los Angeles, California, United States - branched nodules | ecosystem: Host-associated > Plants > Roots > Nodule | place: USA... | reverse complement strand
AAGCAGATTTCCTACTGTAACAGCAGGATGCTGTAAGGCGTGTGAGCCGTACGATCAAACATAAGTGGCTGAGATCAAACTGTGTGAAACTAGCAGAACAAATCTGAACTGCTGGATCAATGTTTTATGGCTGTGATTGACCACTGCGTGAAGTAGTTACAGCAGGGGATCCAGGTCTGACTAGTGTAACTGTTTTTCAGGTAGTTAGATAGGTTAGTTACAGTTGGTTAGGAGCTATAGATTAGAGTAGTAAGTCTCACTCTATATAAAGATATAGCACCTCATTGTAATACTTAGATTGTTGAATAATTAAGTTCCTTTCTATCTTTTTCATTGTCTTCCTCAAGCCTCTGCACGTTGCAAGCTTGATTTACATTTTCATGGAGGTTAAGATCAACCTTTAACATAACATGTGATATGAGTTCAAATCCTTTTCCCCATTCATATTCTTGTACCACAAAATTATTAAGATACAGGTAAAGAGAGAAACATCCCAAAAATAATGAAAAATCTCACAAGATAGTAAATATACATGTGCAATTGCACTGGCTCTTGCTCAATCATTGCTTCATTTCCCCTTCTTTCAAAGGACCAGTTTTGAATTTCACATCATGTTTGATGGAAGTAAATTGATATTTGTTTATGTAATTCTAAAGTGTTTTAAAAGGATTTCTTAAATAATGTAGGCACAAAATGATTGCTTAACCTTGAGTTACAAAGGAAAGTCTTCGGCTAAACCTAAAATCTCTAGGGTGTATAGCCAGAAATCTAAAACATAGACTTAAAAAAACACTTAAGTAAAAAACAGAATTAAGTAAGAAACTGTATCATTTTGTGTAACATTGTATTTTGGAAGGATGATACTACACATTTTGTGTTTTGAAAGGATGATACTACACATGATTCTTGGCCGGAATATTTCAAAAGCAACAAAAAAATTGTGTAATTAAGAAATAAATAAATTTTACTACCAATAGTATGTTTAAAAGAAGCTCACAAATGTTAAATTTGTCATAATACTATGTTGCTTTATTCTAGACTAGACATGCATATTATTCTTGTGAGATGCCTTGGTGGTGAGATAGTGAACCCAACTCCTCAATTAAAGCATTCAACTGTGAATAAGATGATCCATCTTCTTCCACAGCCTTCTTTGCCATTTCTGCTAGCACTTTTGCTTTGTTCCTCATTCCATAAGCTTCTTCCCCTTCCATAACCCTCTTCACAGCCTTCTCCACTGCATCCCATTGAACATTATCCCCAACCTTTATAACCCATTTTTTAACTCCAACAGGTACACCAGTTTTAAGTACCTCAGTGACCAGCTTCTCATTGTAAAATTGCTCGGCAGCGACAGGCCAAGTAATCATAGGTACTCCAGCTACCACTCCTTCTAAAACCGAATTCCATCCACAATGCGTCACAAATGCCCCCATTGCTTCATGTTCAAGAATCAACACTTGTGGAGACCAACCTCTTATAATTAGTCCTTTTCCTTCCGTCCTTTCCTCGAATCCTTCAGGTAGCCATTCTTCTCCATCATCTATCTTTTTCCTCACGACCCAAATAAAATTATGCCCTGATGCTTCGAGTCCCATAGCAATTTCCTTAAGCTGAGAGTTAAGGAAGTGTGTTGTACTTCCAAAACACACGTAAACAACTGAGTTGATATTTTTTGTGTCAAGCCACTTTAGACACTCAAGTTTGTCAATGGATGCTTCTTTTCCTCGGTACGATGTTATCTCTTCCTCCTTATTTCTATTGTGAATTGAGAATGGACCTATATGCCATTCTTTTATTCCAAGTACCTCTCTATAATAATCTGCATAAACATTCTCAAGCTCATAGAAGCTATTAACAATAACTCCGTAACTCCTCACCTCTGAATCCTTAATTTCCTCAAATAACTTGGCAAAGCGTTGGCTCATGGGATCGTTTTCGGTGAGTGTATTTGGCAGCTGCAACCTTGTCATTTTGATATTACCAGGAAGATTGGTAATCTCAAATAGGTCTGTGTCAGAAGAAACATTTTTGTAAGGCTGATATTGTTTCATGCATTGAGAAGCACACAAAGAAAACAAACTAGTGCCATGGAATACAATCCTAGGAATTCCAAATTTTGCACCCGAATCGGTTGCCCATGGAAAGAACATATCAGCAACAATACAATGTGGTTTTTGTTGAAGCAATAGTTCTTCAAAGGGTTGTTGTAGCAATCTAGTAGCAGCAAAGAATGCAGGAACAAAGGAAACTGAAGGGATTGAATCAACATTCTCACATCCTTCAGGTAAACCTGCCTCTACACAAGGGAACTTGATGGTTTGAATATCTATATTGTTAAAATGGATTTTGGATTGTTCTAAGGCTTTTGAGATGGGAGGTTTGTTGAGGGGTGTGGTGACTATGGTAACCCTAACACCTTTTGAAGCAAATAGTTTGGCCATATCAATGGTAGGTATCATATGGCCATGTCCCATGAAAGGGAAAAATAATATGTGTAAAGGATTGGATTGACTATCCATATTTCTCACTTGTGATTTTTTTGCTCACAATGAGGTATAAGGAGAGGATTTTGAAATGTCAATGTGCCTATCTCTGAATGAAAATGATAATAAAAGCTGAGGATTTATAACTACTATTAGCTTTTGGTCAAATACTATAAATTGAGGAAGTATTTAATTTTTTGACTGATAGCCTCTTTCACATTGGAGTAATTATTATCATAATTAATTTCGTAGATTATAAAAAATATTTACTATTTTAATTAACATTTTTAATTTCGTAAATTATAAAAAATATTTACTATTTTAATGAACATTTTCATTTTATCTGAAGGGAAAAATTTTAATGACAGAATCAATATGGTCAAGATTAAACACCAGATTTTGGAATTGGTTAAATTTTGAAATTGAATATTAGTTTTATTTGGAAAGAAAATTTTTGAATGGATTTCATTTTAAAATATTTCTAGGTTTACTACGTGAGTCTTATTAGAGTTGACTGTATTTGTTTTAAAGAGATCTTTTCATATTAAGAGTATTATCCTATAAATAATAAATATATTATGATGGAAATTGGAAAAATGATATGCTTTTTTTTACGGTAAAAAAATTATATACTTGAAAAAATGATATAAACCGTAACAAATTTAATGTTAGAGGAAATTACACTCCCCTCCCCTCTTATATTTTTTTTGAGGGAGAAAAAAAAAACATAAGAGGGGAGGGGAGTGTAATTCTCTCAATATTTTTTATTTATTTCTAATAACATAGTTAAAAAATAATAATCTAACACACTTCGAAAAAAATTGTAATGCGGGTCTATTTTAATCTAGTTGAATACATATTTTTTCGCTATTTTTTTCACAATTTCATTAACATATAATTTTAAACCCTATTATATAAATGAAACGACCAAAGATAAAATTAAAATATATGAAAATTACTAAAGACAATAAAGTATGGTTATTTAAAATTTAATTTTATACTATAAATTATAAAATTAATAGCAAAATATTTAAATTTAACTATCATTGACATTTAAATTATAAAGAAATTAATTTATTTTTCTTAAATGGTGGTTGAAAATTAGTATATATCATAAAAGTATTTATTTGTGTTAAAATAGATTAAAGTGTAGTGAATATTTAATTATTAAGGGAGAGGGTTGTAATTCAAGCATCTTACAGGAGAGGGGAGTGTAGATTTTACTTTTTCAAGGGAAGAGAGTGTATATTTTAACATAAGAGAGGAGGGGAGTGTAATTCAAGCATCTTTGAGGAGAGGAGAGTGTAATTTACTCTTAATATTATACTACCGATACAAACTTTATCAATCTCGTGAATTAGTCAATAAAGTTAACAATGTAATTATTTTTTCAGGATAACTTATTGAAAATAGTTTTCTAGCGTGTAGGGGTGGCAAAATGGGTCTGGTGCCCTGGTCCGTCGGACCAACCCATTTAACTCGCCATTTTAGGCGGGCTGGGGTGAGATTTTGAGCCCATCTCTCTAGTTGGTCCGCCCCTGTTAAGCCCGCTGAAAAAGCGGGTCATAGCAGGGTGGAACAGGCTGGCCCGCGGACTTATTAAACTTTCTTTTTTTACTATTGGTGACCGAATTTTTAATTACACACCCTATAAACAATTGGGCCAAATGATACCAACCCAACCTCAAATTATCTCACTCTCTCTGATAGTGATAAGTGGTAGCTGATTCACCACTAGTCCACTACCTCTAGAAAAAAAAACTGATTCACCACTGCATTATATTGAGACTTATTTCATGTTGTTGGATTTATTTTGTAATTTGTTTTATGTTGGATTTATTTTGAGATTTGTTTACTCTTAGAGTCTTTATATTGGATTTATTATTTTTATAATAGCAGCGTATTTGTTAATAACAATAAAAAAAAAATTAAAAAAAATAGACAGGCCAGCCCGCTAGTCTGCCTTTAGGCGGGGCGGGGTGTGAGTTTGAGCCCACCCCCTCAAGTTGGCCCGCCCCAATCCATTTTTGGCGGGCTAATAGCGGGCTGGGCCTAAACGGGGCGGGCTTGTCCGTATTGTCATCCCTACTGGCGTGTGCAAGTGTGCATTTGTAAATATTATTAAGATTTAAATACGTAAATGATCCTATAAAAATTGATTTTTTAATTGACGCAAGCAAACTTTAAGATATTTTCAATTTAATAAATGAGTGCAATAGCCTTTGGTTGTTGGGTTTACCGTGAATATCTGGCTTTTTGATGAATTTAAGTTTTTTGGGATGCTTGGTTTTCCACGAAGATATGCATTTTGTATGAATTTCTGGGTTTGTTGATGATTTTGAATTTTTTTTTTATGTTAAAAAGAATAACATTGTTAATATTTTGGAACATAAAGGACTGAAATGGGGAAAAAATAGATAAAAGACTAAACTGTTACCTCAAATTAAGTTAAGGGACCAAACATGTAATTTTGTCTGATTAATAATAATAATGTAGCAATACTATTTGGAATTACATAAAAAATACTGGTAAAGCTACCCTTACAAGAGCATGAGGCTTCCGTTTACTTGACGCCTAATAAACTAAGTTTCATGGTTGTTAAAATTTTGGAGTAAGTTTTTTCAATTTTTAAGTATTAAATCATACTCCGAATGATTCACCTTGTTGGAATGCACATCATCAACTAACATTTTGCAGTTTGATTCAAAAAAGGTCTTCTTATCAATGTTTTTAAAATTGTACAGGAGGTTGAACAGTTGTGACCTTTGTTTCTCAGTTCAACCGGTCCAAATGGTTGAACTATTATAGAACTAGTTGAACTAGATATACTAAATAAAGCGGTTCTTAAGGAGTTCGAAAAACAAGGTTTGCAAGCATAAAGGAGGTTCTGTAAGTAATGGGTTGAAGGTTTCAGTTGGGAGTGATAGTACTTCAGCGGATAATTCTCAGGCTTCTGCTAATAATGATTGGTAGAATAGGGAAGGCAGTTGGTGTTAAGTTTAATGGGGACACAAGGCCAATATATTCACGTCCACTTTCTTGCAAGATTGTACATCTCCGACTACTACAGCAATATATAATGTTATTTTATGGATTCACTCACCTTTAAAAGTTGAAAAGCAATGCATACATGTAAAGAATTTTTTTCTCTCCTTAAAAGGTCAATGTGCAATGACCTCGAAAAGGATCTGACTTTTGTTGAGATGATTGCAATGATGCTTCCATTATACCTGATTATGTGGATTGTGTGGGAGGAGTTGTTTGTGAAGCTTGACCAACAGCAGCTAATTTTGACATGATACATGGAAGAGACAAGGGAAAGTGGCAGAAAAGATAATAAGACAGAAGAGGCTAGGATTTTGAGATGAGAAAAGGAAATATTGAACTGGATTGAAAAAGAGAAAGTAATATATAAAAGAAAAAGGAAACAAAAAACTGAGAAAATTATATTGAAAAAAATTGTTTTTAGTGAACCAGGGCTGTTTTTTTTTGGCCAGTTTCGCAAACTTTTGATTTTGTATGTCTGTCTAGGCCGAGACTAGGTCTCATTCACGGTTGCAGTGGCCAATTCGATTTTATTTTAACAACATTTATTCTGATGGCCTAAAGTTGTGACCCAATTAAGGCTTTGGTACAACCCCCAAGCTTTACTTTCCACTGGAGTCATAAAAACATTTTAACATATGTCATTGCCCCTACAAACTGTTTGTCACCATCTTGTAAGACCACTCCCATGCTAATTGTTTGATCAGTGGTGGAAATTGTGGCGTTGACATTGCATTTTAACAAACCAGCCTCAGGAGGTTGCCAAACTGCAGCATGTGTTTGCTGCTGAGTTATGGTATCAGTCTAATGTACTCGCCTAGCACATTGCCAAGCGTTGAGCGCTTCCTGCCGACAATGCAGGATCTTATCTGGCGATTCAATTTTTATTTCATACAATTGCAAATTTCATCTTATCTATATACTTCAAGAAGTCACAACAAAACTCAACAATTGCTTCATTGACAATCTTTGCAACAAGCGGGTGAAAACAACACCAAAACTTTCAACCACATCCATAAATTCTTCCAACAAAGGTCATATATTTACTTTCCTTCAAATTGTTATACTATTTTTACAAACAAGAAACAAATTCCAAATGTAATTTGAATAAGATTGGTAAATTACACAATCTTAAGTACACTCCACTCCTTTACAGTTCACTCTTTGTATATTCGGTAGACAATCTCTTCTAAAGCGCCACATAAAATGTTTAACCTTTGAAGGAGTCGGTAGAGACCACAACTTCTTCCAATCATCCACCACTCTCCAACCAAGCTTTGAAAATTTGAGAGACCATAATCTTCGGGTTGGTTAAGAAATTCCAAACTTTTTTCCCCAACATTGCTAACCTGAAACCACGGATATAACAAAAGTCCATTCCGCCTCCACTCCTGTAGTAAGTCTATCCTAACTAATCCATGAGATACCTCCACACCCTCATTTTTCATACCCCACCAAAAGGAATTCGACATTTTTTTCAATGCCTTCCGCAATAGAATATGAGAGAAGGTGCAAACTCATGCAATATGATGGAATAGCTCGAGCCACCAATTTCAACAGAACTTCTTTCCCCGTTTGGGAAATCATGTTACTACTCCAACCTGAAATATTTTTCATATTTGATCCTTGATATAATTAAGGCTTAAATATTACACTCGTCTCTGCAAATATGACTCGTTTAAGTTTTGGGCCCTGTAAAAAAAAAAATTTGCTTTTGGTCCCTGCAAATTTATTTTTTTTAAAATAGTCCCTGACCCCATTTTTGTGATGATTTGTATACGTGGCACATAATGACTGGACCCATTTTGTAGTTTTTGGTCCCTGCAAAATATTTTGTTTTTCTAAACAGGTCCCTACAAAAAATTTTGTTTCTGAAAATAGTCCCTGGGGGGACTATTTTAAAAAACAAAAAATTTTGCAGGGACCAAAAACAATTTTTTTTTTTACAGGGACCAAAACTTAAACGAGGCATATTTGCAGGGACGAGTACCATATTTTAGCCTATAATTAAAAATTGATTTCTTGCTTCTATCAATCATGTACGGGAGACCCAAATATTTCATGTTGCCTATACACTCGAAAACCCGTAATATTTTAGAAAGAGTGTTCTACTTAATGAGCTGGCCAAAAGCACTTGCATATGTATCAAGAATGTCTTTCAATAGGACGAGTTTCATTTTCATTTGATCTAAAGAATAAAAAACTATCAATAGTAAAGAGAAGATGACTAGTAGATGTTGCTTTTTTACATTCCTTCACTCCATGTAAATTATCATTTCTCTCAGCTTGCATAATTACTGTTGACATGCCTTCAACACAAAGAATGAAAAGATAAAGCGAAAATGGATCACCTTGCCTTAAGCCTCTTCCTAGATGCGACCAGACATATAACTTTTTTTTTTTCATTTTTAGTCATTGCAAACATATAACTTTTTTTATAGGAACAAACATATAACTTGTTGGTTTTTATCCTTGTTGTTCTATTTTAAACTCACTAAAATTTATTTATATTAAATGGTTCCTATAATATTTATAAATATTTGGCTTTCATCACTCAAAATAAGACTAAAATGAATATTATAGGGATCCGTTGAACAAATTTTGCAGTGACTAAAACAAAACAATAAAGACTCAAAGCAAAATACAGTACATTTGCAAGGATGTTCTAAACACACACACAAAAATATGAACTTGCTTACACCTAAAAATCATTATCCTATTTAGTGGACATCGAAAGATAGACGATTAAGGTTTATACAAGGAACATCCCCGCCGATGGAAGGTTAGGCGAAGGCAGCTTGATGAGGGAAAAATTATTCTTTATCAAGTCTATTGACTAAGTACGTGGATCTTGAGACTGAGTAAACGCTCAATAGGATTTGACAATGATGCTTAAAACTCGCGGTCCATGTTAATACTGTCACCAATCGCAAAGGGTGATGAGAGAAGAAGCGTGTTTGTGGGAGAGATGTGCACCAAACACCTTGTCAACAAATCATTTCATGAAGCCGAGAGTCGAATGTGTTGCGCCAAAAACCCAGCAACAAAGGAAATTAATGTATTACCCACAAAATTAGTCGAGCAAGAGTTAGACAATTTAGACCACGTCATTTGGTTAGAGGAATAATTATTGTCTGTAAGTAGTCATTATGTACATTTGTAAAAGGATATATCTAATCAAACAAACACACTTACCAAGATCCATGTCAAGCTTTAGTTTGGTTTGGTCTCCTCAAAAATACAATTCCCTCGTACCTAAACATGAAACTTTCACTCATGATGAAAGTCGTATTATATTATGAAATCTAAATACAAATACAAATTAGCTTCAATCTGAAAAACCAAAAGACATCCTCAAAATAGAAAACAAATTTGATCTATGAAAAGGAGTGGATATTTTGTGTTTTACGTATTGCTTTTGCGATTTACATTTTACTTATAAGTTTTGCGTTTTAGCTAATGAAATGTTGGGGGTGAAAATGAAAGCGTTGGCTTGGAGGAGTGAAAATGAAATGTTGCTGGGTTGTAAAACAAAGGATGAAACAACTGACAAGCTGAAGTCTGGTAATGGTATGGGTCCTCTTTGCGCTTATTGCTATACATAACCCCTTTTAACCAATTATTTCTACATACGCCTCCCTATCTAAAACAAATAAAAAATTTGGTCCTCCTACGGACATTGGCAAAAACGGATCCATAAATTTTAATAAATGGGTTCAAGTTTATATGATAAAAATGTATAAACGCGTAAGCGATAAATATTCATATAAGTCTTGTTTATAATTGGTCTCAAATGTTGATATTTGTTAAAATATTTTCCCATTTCTAGCATATAAAAAAATATAATACTAGTTAGTTATTTTTCCAACACCAACATCAATCCCAAGTCCTTTTTCAACAAATATAAGTAGTAGTTTCGAGTATAATAGTAGTTTTAAGGTGTTGTTATAAGAACATTGGTTAAGAATTCCATACCAAAAAAAAATTATCTTAAAAATACAAATTGTTATTTTTATCTTTGTAATAATAACAACACTTTTTTATACAAAGTTGCTTCTTTTTGTTTCTAAATCAATATGCTAAAGATACTCTTAGCATCATTATTAGTTTTATAGTTTGTTATAACATTATGAATGAACTATGTGAAGACAATAATGTCACATAAGTGGGGTCAAATTGCATAAATATCTAAATATTTGTTGAAAAATATAACAAGCAAGTGGGGTCAGGTGATCCCACTGCCCCCACACTAGATCTGTGGCTGGCATGGGCCCAAGGGCGCACCTCCAACTTATACCTTAGGCCGGCCCCGTTGACGAGGTATCTAATATTCTACACATGAATATTTGACGCTCATCATGAGACCCGATATAACTAACTTGGGCATCATGGTATCCCCATATATGGGGTGTACATTTATCATTATTCTATAAGAAATAAACAGGTAGCAATAATTTTATCAAATTTATAAACTTTGAACTTCAACCTCAACATCACAACCACAAGATCCAAAAATTGATGGTCTGGCTCCTTTCCTCAGATAGGAAAAGTGTATGAAAAAGCATACGAAATATTCAAATTCAAACCTAAGCACTAGCTCCATCAGTAGTTTACAACCAGTCTCCACAAAAATGACTCAACTAAGGGAAAGGCTTCGACCCCAATCCATGTTTGGCCTTCTAATCTGCAAAAAACAACAAATGAAGAAATATTTTTCTTACACATTGATTTTGATATTATACATAGTTTCAGCCAAAAAAACTGTATATATATAGCAATGAGAATGAGGAATGTTACCGTGAATTTAAAATGGCATTTTATTAACAGTACCAAATGAATCAATTAAATAAAACAAAATAGTCAATTAATGCACTAACACAACTAAATTCAGAACTACAAAGTCGAGTAATCAAATTTATAGTTAGATGACCCGTATGTATGTAAGTGGTCTCCAATTACAAGTGAGGCAGTCACGATAGAGGAATTGCACATCATATTTTTAGGAAGAAATATGGAAAGAGTCAACTTAAATGAATTTTATTTTGCTTAGAAAGAAAATTAAGTTTCAAAGTTAGGATAGACCTTAAGACTTAAAGAATTTACAAAAGTATTTGTTGTTTATTAACGATGTCCCAACGCTGCCATCATGAGTTGAATACACACTTGCAGATATGAATCAATTCTTTATCAATTAAATCAACTAATTAATCAAAATTATAATTTAATTTCTTATATTTTAACATATTATTCAATTTCTTTTAGAAATACCCATTAAAGATTTATCAAAATTCTATTTTATACATCAAGGAAAATGAAACTCAATTTGATGGTGGTGGTGGGGGGATGCTTAACATGATAAACGTTTATATATAATAAGCTTATATAACCTATTTTTACAACAAAAGATAAAATTATGTTAAAAACATTTCTTTTCTTTTTTTGATGGGATTAAATTATTTTTGTATATGCTATAAGTTGTTTTTATAAACTATATTGAAGAACTCCAAATAGTCACACAACACTTATATCATTAGATAAGTTTAAACAAGGCAATATATAAAAGCTAAAGTTATAAGTCTATATTATTCAATTATATTACCTCTAATAAAGAGAGAATAGATAGATTAAACCCAAGAATTATCAAAAGCAGCAGAAGTAATAGCTTGAGCAAACTCCTGAAAACTGATCATCCCATCACCATCCATATCAGCTTCCTTGATCATTCCGGTCAACTCCTCCGCCGTTAAAGCATGTCCCAATTTCGCCATCGAATGAGCTAACTCCGCTGCCGTGATAAACCCGTTACCATCCCGATCAAACATCCTAAACAGCTGCCGTAGCTGCTCCTCCGTGTATGGAGACTTTGCCGGCAACAACTCCGGCGCCACCAATGCAACAAACTCCGAGAATTCTATCAACCCGTTGTTGTTCGTGTCTGCTCTTTGTATGAATCCTTCTAACTGCTCCGCGCTTGGTTTTAAACCAAGCGAACGGAGAAGGGAGTTTAGTTCTAACTGTGTTAGGGTTCCGTCATTGTTTCGATCAAATGATCGGAATATTTCGCGTAATTCGGATATTTGTTCGTCGTCTAATTTCACTTGGTGTTGCTTTTTGTTCATTTCAAAGGATTTGAAATGGTGTAGTTTTTTGTATGAATGTGGTTAAGTGTTGTTTGAAAGGAAGAAAAGAAAGAAGGTTTTTTTTTTTGTGTGAGTATGGAAATTGTTCCGAATTTGAAGTGGTTTACTCAAATGTAGGATCTGTTTTGAATTTTTCTTAAGGAATGGTTCAGAGATTGAATATTTGTAGTAAGGGGTGTATTAATTTAAAAGTAGTTTGGGATTTTCTGAGTCAAACTTATTATGAAAAAGTATGTATGAATATGGTTTTATTAATTAATTTAAGCCAAATGTAATAATGCAATGGGTTGGTGATGCATTCATGTCACCCACAAATTTGTCAATAGAATCTTCTCTCCTTTTTGACTTTGAATGTTTCCTCCTCTCAAATTTAGAGTCAATTTTAAAATATGTCTATGTTTCCTAATAGTGTCTTATTTGTAAAATAACATTATTTTAAAATGAATATCATTTTGATTTTCAATGAAATTTAATCAATTTTTCTAATTAAAATATTTAATTAATATTATTTACATACTTTTAAATTGTTATTCTCTATTTTGCATTTAGATATGTTAATATTAATGTTATACAAACCAATTGATTAATAAACTGTTCTGAATAACTTATGTTCTAATTCTCAATTGGACTTTATTTATCTTTTGCTCAAAATCTAAATTAGTAGACAAACCATTCTATAAATCGAAAGGTTAATAAAAAAAAAATGTTAATTATGTAGAGTCATGTGTTTACTCAAAAAAGGCTAACATGGAACATACTCATTTACCTTATAAATATTTAAAAATTAGAGCATACTCATTTTATAATTTTTTTTTTGGTCAAGACTCATTTTATAATTTATATCAGTCTTTGTAATATATTTATTTATGAGTCATGCTAACTTGTATTTAAGTGCACAAGTTAACAAGTTAAAAACTAAATTAAAAATAAATTTTGCATTGAAAAGATAAATTTTAAACTTTAAACTTTTAGAATATATATACATAATCTCCAAAACATAACTTTGGGATGTAGTTTATTAACTTGTGTCATCAAAGATGAATTATCTGAATTTGATTTCTAATAAAAAAAATTATGGTACTTTACTTATTTGTTTGATCGAACTATGAATTATAACTATGAATTATGAGAACACTTTCTTTAAGAAAAAGAGAGTTAACATCAAAACTTTTATATTTTCCTATTTACTTTTATTGTTTGTGTAAGAAGATTTGTACTCCATAAGGAAACTGCAGGCAAGTAAGCGGGAATTGCGTGACTAGTTATCACGTTGTCCTTGCTGGGTCACCACCACCGTTGCAATTTGTCAACCACTCTCTTTTTGAATAATAATGAATGGGGTTTCCCAAATCAAGTGAAGCACCAAAACACATGGTGACTCACTGAGTGTTGACCGGGTTTTTTGAAGGAAAAAAAATTAGTTATTCAATTGGGTATATGAAGAGAGAAATTGTAAATACTGATCATACTAGTTTATATAAAAAAAGTAAAATTACAAGAAAAAAATTTGTACCAAAGAAAACTATAAGAAAAAAATGACTATAAAGATTTATTCTCTTCTTTTATATAGACTAGCATCGATAAAGACACCAATGATATTTGTGTGTTCGATCTTCTCAGACAAATTTTAAAATTGAAAGAAAATATGGTTACACTGCTCGGTATATAAAATTCAATTATTTGATTACACTGCTCGGTATATAAAATTGAAAGAAAATATGGTTACACTGCTCGGTATATAAAATTCAATTATTTGATTAGGTATGAAATGCAATATGCTTTTTCTTGGTTGCTTTTTAATGGCGCCCTAAAAGCAAACCCCTATATCAAGATCATCAAGTGAAGCGAATTGCAAAGCTATTTCAGTTGCAGCTTGTGAAATGCATTGGTTAATCTCTTTGTTAAATGATTTCAAAATGCAGGTTTCTAGATTCCAATCATGTATTGTGACAACCAAAGTGCCTTGCATATTACTGCTAACCCCATATTTCATGAGAACAAAGCATTTCAAGATAGACCGTCACTTTATCTGTGATAAAGTTCAGGATGGGACCATGAGATTGCTACTAGTTTCGAGCACTAAACAAGTAGAATTTTTTTTTCTTTCCACTAAGCCACTTCATCCTAAGTCATTCCTTGCATTATTATCCAAATTGGGCATAGTAGATATATACCAGGCACCAGCTTGTGGGGGAATGTTAAAATTGAAGGAAGAAGCAGCAGTTACTTGATGAACAAGCTAACAGAATAAATGCTAATTAACTTGCTACATCATCAATGGCACTTATGATGAAGTGGCTTAGTGACCTCATTATTGTCTATTCTAGCAAAACCGCCTATTAGAGCCATCGTTAACCATTGGTCGTTCAGACGTATTCTTAAAATACCTATATCTAAAGGTGTGGCAATAGGCGCATGATTTCTTAATACCCTAATTTGTCCACAACTAGTAGATAAAATAATTTCCTTCACTTCTAAACCCAAACAATTCGATTGGGGACACATCATCGTTGACATCTATGATAGTTAGAGTAGTTATAGAACAGTTGGCTTAGGCTTAGATCATGTAAAGATCAACATGATTAGAATCATTAGATACATTAGTCGCCAGCTTTTCTATATATATTGAGCATCGCCATTGTATCAATACACTGAGAATCATAATATAATTGATCCTTTTCTCTCCATTTTCTTACTCTTCAGTTCTCAATCAGCTTTCTTAATAATAATCTTAAAAACCAGAAATGTTACACACACAACAGAAGCACATGAAACAGATTCGTGCACAATCAGAACTGCATAAAAACGCAAGAAAAACGCAAGAATAGTACAACCTTAAATTAGAACATAACCCAAGAAAATTGCAATAATAATAAAAACTGAGAACACAATATTAGAAAAACAGAATAGTAAACACTTGCTCTTCTATGTAATTCAACCTCTGTATTTGTCTAGTTGCTTCAGCTGCTTTTCTTTCTCTTTCTCTGCAATTGGAAACACATTTCCTTGGGCTGCTTCCTTGATTCTCTACCAGTTCAGCTCTATGAACTAGCAAACAAAAAGAGTAGTACTAGTGAAAACCAGAATAACACATTAAAAACGAAAAAAAGGAACTATTTTTCTACGTTGACATTCATTATATGACACTTGATGAAAGACAGAAATAGGCTATTACCAGAAGCAATAAAAACCGAGACTGAGACAACATATCATATGCATATAAATGTAGAAAAGGAGTACAAGATGACCAAAATGAGTAAAACATGGTATGGAAGACTTAGGAGCAAACTAATAATTTGATCCCCTAATAGTGAATTTTATATAAATGATTAGTACACTGGTAATATAGGAGAAAAATATAAAATAAATTGTAAACAGTGTATATACTGTCAATTGTCAAACAACATTTTCCAACATATTATGATCCAACAGTACATCAAATTGAGTATAAAATTAAGAGCTCGTATTCATTTTCTAAAACATTATCAGAAAACTTCTTGAAGGTAGACAGACATCTCTTCCACGTTATTGACCTTGAGGTATGATTATCGTAAATCAAAGCAATGAGTGGACAACACAGCAAACACAAACCTATAGCTAAATCAAAGCAATGATGAGTGCACTGAATTTCTCTTGCCATGACTTGTTCACTTTGGGATTTCAATTAGCAAACAAAAATTAAGTACAGAATTTGATAATTGAATATAGTTGTTTACACTGAGGTCCAATTTCACATTTAACTATGTATTATTTAAGGAATGTCCTCATTGTTCATGCTTGAAAAGGTTGATTCCAAACACCGGATAACTAGGGCCCCCTTCTCCTAGGAACCGGAGGTTAACACCCTCAAAAGGTTGATTTTGGTTTCTCTTTTATGCATTTGTTTTTTCCTTCGCTGGTTTATTTGTCTCACATGTCATGTGAGAATTGGAAAGATACAAGAAGACTGCAATAATATGCTAATCTTGTCTATTTTTGCACATCTTAGAAAAACATAGTGATCCTTCTTTTGTTTCTTACTGGATTTTTACATTATTTTTTATATGACTAACTAACTCTACATGTCAATTCTCTCCATCCTTTGCATAATCAACATCCCCACTCTTCTTGAATTGTTTCCTATTGTCAACATTCCATACCTTGAGCTTATTTCCCCTGTTTGGCACCAACTGGCCCAATCCCTCCTCACATGATCAACTATAAAGACTGCTATGGGTTTGTTTGGATAAAATTTATAACAAACCCTTAGAAAAAGAAAAGTTTTGAAATAATTACAATAACTTGAATCCTGCACTTCAACATTTTTTTTTTATAATATCTCTTATTGTTTTACTTGCTCATAAATACCTATAAACCTATCAGGCTTATTTTTTGCAAGTTGGTAGTTGGTATTAGTGAAGCTCCTGCGAGCTAAATGCCTAAATGCTAATTCATAGTGATCCAACATGTGATTCAAGATGCAAAATAAAGTTTTTTCACAAGTGAGGAACTAAAGTTTATCTCAAAGTTGAATATTGTATGAGCTAAAAGTTTATGTGATTCAAGATGCACAGACGAGTATGTATACAACTATACATTGTACACACACACACACACACACACACATTTTCATGGACTATCTTCATTCCTTTCTTCTTTAACATCTGTGAATTATTTCTTTATACCTTTTCACTCAACTATAATCTTCCTTTACCTCAATACATATTAATTTTTTTCCAACCCAACAGCCATTAACTTTCATTCAAAACTAGCAATCCAATCCTGATATAGAGCATCCACATAAGTCTAAATTGGATACAGTCATGCTAGTATATATGTACAATTTGTTTCGCTACCCAAAGAAAACAGAAACATAGTAGGCAAAAACCAAACTAAAGAATCCCTCTTAATAAGTAGAATGCACATTTTTACCTTTTACAATCTAGTTAATGACATCAACTTTTGCTGAAGGCGAGTTTTGAAGCAAAAAGTCAACTATACCATCAGGTATAGATGAATGTGTTTTAGATCTTTCTTTAAACGCTTCCTCTAACCTGGAAAGCAGTTGTGATATGTTGGCCTCTATCAACGTCCTGGATAAGCCATCTGTAAATTGTCTCATTTTTACTTTCAGCGACTTCAAGTTACATATGGAAGAAAACTCAACCTTCAATAAATCAGGAACTACGGAGAGAACCTAAGCAATGAAGGATGATGGTGAATCATGATCAGTTTAATGCAAGTCATATAAATGAATAAAGCAAGCCAGTGTCTTAATGAAAGAGCGAAAAAGAAGATTCAAAACATGCCAAGTTAAGGTATAAAAGAATTTCATGGACAAAATATTTTTAACTTATATACTCTATTATGGTATACCTGAAGAGTAGTTGAAGAGACCGCCAATGATTTGATAGAAGAAAACTCTATCAGCCAACTAAGCAAAACTGAAGGAAACTTTTCAGAAATCCAAGCTACATTTACGTCAATGCTTACGTGTTCAATAGACGAAAGACGGCTCCCGTAGAGTATCTCAAGAGGATTACCAGTAAAAGAAAAGGTACAAAGACTTGGAGTAGATAACTCAATTCCGCAAAAGTCACTAAGTCCATCGTTCGATTGTATTGTTAAATTGGCAAGTGTGGTGCTTGATATGCACAAATTTGGTACACCAACAATTTGACAATTCTCAAGGATCAAAGTATTCAACCTTTGAAATCTTGAAAAGGGCTCAACACGGCCACTTTTGTTACCGTGAAAGGCAAACCATTGTAAAGACAAGCAAGTTAATGCCGGTAATGTCATCAAACTTGGAAAAGGTTTTTTCGCGGTATTAGGTATAGGCGAACTAGAGAGGTTAAGAGATGTTAAAGTGTTACATTTAAAGAAATACGGTAGAAAGTAGACACTGTCACATCTCGCAAAGATATCTAACCGTTGGACATTGTGTGAAGCAGCATATGCTACAAGCTTACTAAGTATAGGAGGCTCAACGGAACCTTTGCGTTGGAAATGTAAAGTGTGTAACGCGGTTGATTCATCGCGAAGAGACAAAACCCGAGACACGAATTTGGTAAAACTTTTAAGAGTTTTGAAGTGTGTGGAGTTTAATCTAAGGGTTGGAAGACGTTTCCAAAGATTGTTCCATCTTGTGGAAAGAATGGTAGTTTGAACGGCATGTTTGGTTTCTAAAGAGGAGAGTATGTGAAAGAGGATGCAATCGGGTAAATCACTGATTCTGTCTTTGTTTTCAGTGTGGTTATGGTTATTCTTTCTACGTTTCTTCATTGTTGAAGAGATGCACGATTCTACAACAAAAATTGAAAATAAATTTGAGAAGTGTGAAGTTGGGGAAATTGAAATTCAATAGAGGAATGAGGGTTTACCTTTCGCCGGCGGGGGTCCGAGACGGCGGATTTACAGAATTTTGAAGCGGTTAGGGCACCCGATCGGTGATTATGTTGGAGGAGGTTTATCTTTTCGTATCTCTATCGACTGAATATGCTGGATCGTGGAAAATATTAAGGGATTTGGGTTAAATATTTATTTGGGTAAATTGCATTTTTGGTCGATTATTTAGGTAGTTTCATCCTTAATTAAAATTCTCTTTGTTACACATTTTAATCCTTTCGGTTAGTTTGAATTCAAAAACGTTAGGTTTTTTTCATCTTCGTCTCTTCTTTTTCATCTTCATATCATCTCCATCAACCTTCAACAACAAGAATCCCAGAAGAAAATGAAGAAAACGTAACGTTTTTGAATTAAAACTAACGGAAAGGTCCAAAATGAGTATAGAGAGAAGTTAAGGGACCAAAATAAATCGAATTTTAATTAATTGACCAAAGCGATACTATCTAAATAGTTAAGGGACCAAATGCAATTTAGCCTATTTATTTTTATCTTGTTCTCCCTATAAATATTTTAGAAATTTACTTTTACTTCTTAACGATGTTTTGTTAGAATTTTTTTTCTAGTAGCTGGAGTTCACACAATTAAATGTAGAGAAGTGGAATGTCCGAGATTCGAACACCAACCCTTGCATAAATTATGCAATGTTCTTACTAACTGAACCAAACTCATAAGAACGTTTTGTTAGAATTTTTAATCTTAGTATTAACCGTCAGCATTTTAAAGAGTTTTATTTACAAGATCCACCTTTTTATAATATTATTTAAACTATTAATTAAGAAAATAGTAAATACCATTAAAATATGAAACATTTTACTGTAGCGAAGATACAAAATCAGAGACATGAATTTGGTGAAACTCTTGAGTTTTAAAATAATGACCAAAATTATCTATAGCAATGATATATAAAGGGGATGAGAGATTTTATGCTAAATTTTTCATTATTCCAGTTACACGTTTGAACAAATTTTCCTATAATAATGATATATTGTTGATTTCATTGAAGATTTTCTATTATTTTAATTATACCGTTCATGATTTTCTTCTTAATGTTAATACCTTTACGTCTATGTTCTTTGATATAATGGACAAGTTGTCAACACAACAACAAGTATTAGTTGCAATGACATTATGGAGTTTGTGGAAGAGTCGAAACACCAAGCTTTGGGAGGCCTTAGATACTTCTCCCTCTTCTATTGCCGCTCAAGCAAAAGACACACTAAATGAATAGATTTGTATGCAAAGCGCAAAGGCACAAGTTCATAACACAAATTTTGAGCATATTTGGTCGAAACCACCGGTATGCAAGATCAAATATAATGTAAATGTAGTTCAACAATAATTCTATCATAGGGCACAATATGTGTTATCGTGACTCTACGAGGTAATTTTTACTTGGCAAATCAAATTTCTCTAATCCGTCTGCCACGTTTCTAGAAGTCGAATATGTAGACTTGTTAGATGATATCCAAGTGGCTATATCAAATGGAATGCACGATGTACAGTTTAAAACTGATTCAAAAGTTTTGTTTGATGCTCTTGCCAGAGACACTACTCCCACAACCAAATTTGACGATCTTGTATCCTGAATATAAAAGTCTCTTAATAAACTCGATTTTATAGTGTTGTATATCAGAATGTAAGCAAATAGAGTAGTTTATAGTTTTTTGAAGAAGAAACAGAGTAGTCTATAGTATTGCTTAGAACATTGTCATCTCACCCTATCCCCATATTTTTAACTACTCCCTCTGTCTCATAATAACTATCTCTTTATCATTTTTTTTTCTTAAAATAATTGTCACTTTACAATACTAATACAACATTTATTATTTTTTTTCCTATTGTTATACTCTTATTCAATGAATTTCATTCAACTTAACTACTCAACTAACTACAATTAATTAGAGTATTTTAGTAAATGGTATTAATTTTACCATTGAAATCATTTCTTTAATAAGCTTAATAACCGTGCACAAATCTTAAACGACTATAATTTAGAGAGGATGAATTATTTTATTTTATTCCTTGTCAATGTTATCATTACTTTGCTTCTTCGATATCCTATCTATCCGGTATCCACTAAGAAACAGCTACATCCATGCAAATCCTCACTCAATTCACTACTGACAACACCCTTCTTCATGGCTTGTCTTCCCGTCACACCCAAGACACAACTATTTACTACCCATTCATATTCAAACCCCCCAATCCTCAACCACACCCCCAAACACAACTTCTTCCCAACACTCCATCACCAAATCTCATCCCTCTGCAAAAACCTCCAACTCCAAGAAGCTATATCCACACTCTCCCAATTACCACAACACACCCCCATAGGCCCCGACATTTACGGAGAACTTCTTCAAGGCTGCGTCTACGCTAGAGACCTCTCCTTAGGTCTTCAAATCCACGCTCACCTCATCAAAAAAGGTTCTTCCTATTCAACAAATGAATTCGTCGAATCGAAACTTGTCATTCTCTACGCTAAATGTAACCTCACCCGCGTTGCGGTTCATTTCTTTCGCAATGTGGTTAAAAACCAGAATCTTTTCTCTTATGCAGCCATTGTAGGTCTGCAAGCTCGGAACATGCTTTATAAAGAAGCATTGTTGAGTTATGTTGAAATGATGGAGAGAGGATTTTGTCCGGATAACTTTGTTGTTCCGAATGGTTTGAAGGCGTGTGGGGGTTTGCGGTGGATTGGATTTGGGAGAGGAATTCATGGGTTTGTTGTTAAGATGGGGAATGAGTTTGATGGTTGTGTTTATGTTGCGACGAGTTTGGCTGATATGTATGGGAAATGTGGGGTTTTGGAG
>Ga0315915_1003186_pt1 | contig 20875 bp, 5 predicted proteins | sample MpolbnodulesMG_FD_207738 | JGI IMG/M metagenome (GOLD analysis project Ga0315915, IMG submission 207738) | Medicago polymorpha root nodule microbial communities from Los Angeles, California, United States - branched nodules | ecosystem: Host-associated > Plants > Roots > Nodule | place: USA... | reverse complement strand
TGAGAAGGTATTGGAAACAACTAATTCAGAAGTATTAAACAACCACTAATTCTCTGTATGATGCTATGTCGAGAGTTACTTCATGAAAAGGCCTAAATATATTGGGGACTGATGCGGAAAATGAAGATATAAATGTAACATCAATTGTAGTTTATTAAATGTAACATCAATTGTAGTTTATAAATAAATATTTTAGAATGTATTTTAGTTAATTACTAAAATGCATAAAATTTTCATTATAATATTTATGGTTGTGATCAATTTGTTCGGGTCTATGTCAACATAATTGATTGGGTTTTTACAACCATAACATGAATATCATATGATATAACTTTTTTTTTTTGACGTTATCATATAATATAACTTAATACTATGATAATAACAACTTCAATATTTGTTAAAAAAATATAGTCTTAAATCTTAAACTCTAACAAACCTCTTGTCAAAAAAAAAAAAAGCTCTAACAAAACCTGTGGGATAGCATGGGTCAAACGTCTAGTATCTTTTAAAAAAACTAACATAAGAAACGGGAGGTTCTACCAAAATCTTTACAAACATCGACCATTGTAGGATCTTTTTTTTTACAATCAAATAGATTTTAGCCTAAAAGTAAGTTTTAATCTAAAAATTTGGAAAATTATCAAATAACTACAAATATTCTTTTGAAGTCCTTAATTGTAACTTCAACCAATATTTTTTTAAGCTCCAAAAAAACTTGGTCAAATGTTACCTTAATTTAATTCGTTTAGTTATCTAGCTTCAGTAAGTTGAAGCTGATTAAGAGTAGATATCTCTAACATCTCAGCTTAACTAAGTTCATTATTGAATTTCATTTAGGTATGCTCTAGAGTTTAAAAAAGAAAGGTAAATCTATAAATGTTTGAATATTATAGAGGTTAGAGAAATCATTCTCTTGTATTGACTATTGGGTAAATGTTCTTATTCATTGATTACAATGATGTAACTTAGTTCTATACTTCTATTTATAGGGTGTGATTCTAACTAACTGTGAGTCTTGCTGAGCAAGCTTTCTAAACAACCAATGAGCAAGTGACAACTGTTAATAAACAGTCACTGTACTAACAGAGTTGTAACTAACCGGTGTAATATAATAGTGCAGTGCAATGCAAGTAGAAAGAATGTACTAGTAAGTAGTAACTGTTTATATCTCACACCGTAAATCCATTTTATACATTAAAATCAACATATCTGATAGTTTTCTAAATTAATAAAAATCCATAAGCTTAATCTTTTTCACATATTAGTAAGAAGAATAAGTATTAAGAATCAAATTACAGTTACTCGATTACACGTCTTCAAAGTAATTGATCTAGTTTCAACTAAAAATAATAATAAAGCGGTTGGAGTCAAAGTAGTTAACAAAATTCAGTTAAGGTCAAATTAATCATTAATATTTCAGGAATATTTGAGTTCGATATCCAATCGAAATAATTTATATCTTTTTTATTAAAGCCAAATTAGTTTATCGAAATTGACACCGGAGATAATCGAAAGATCTTAAAAGAAACACGATTTAATATCTCAAGTCAACATCACCATATCAACCCAAATGAAAATGGGTTTGAAATAATTTATGGTTATGTTTGACTTATCTTAAAGTTAAACTGTTTAGAAAGGATTAAGATAAACAGAAGGCCTCAACTCTTTAGAAAGCTTGTTCAACAAGACTCACATTTAGTTAGAATCTTTACCCTAAAAATAGAAGGATTGATAAAGATGAATTTTAAACTCAGCATCAGTTAGAATGAAGAAGAAAAAAAGAATCCAAGAGTCTCATGAGCTTTGGATTCTTTGCCAACCACTCTTTTGATTTTTGTCGTATTAATACTGTGCACGAGGGATCGAGATTCTATATGGTTGGTTGTTTTGTCTCTATTTATATCTTAACAAATTACTCCTTCTCATCTAAATAATTTATTGCAATCGTTCATCAGTTTTATAAATACACTAAAGTTACAAAATAGTAAAGGTTGAGAACCAATTTTCAGGTATGAGTGACCAGTTTAATCTAGATTACAAAACAAAGCTTCAATCTAAATCACTCATCAATATCAATTTTTGCAGAATGTCAGCAATATTTACACGAATAAATGAGACCACCTCCAAAAATTAGTAGACATCAACACTGCAAATGGGTATTGAGTCATTCAATAATAAATAGAATACAGCTCATTTTAGTGTTTCAATGAACTTAAGAATAAAAATAGTTGAAACAGTTGAACCGTTGGAATTATATTACAGAAAATCTTTCAAAGACAATAAAAATATAGAGGGGCAGGGATGGGCCATATACATGGTACGTACTGTTATTAAGTTGTGTAATATAGAGGAGAAGGGATAGGCCATATACATGGTACGTACTTTTATTAAGTTGTGTATTATAACTACTGTGTTAACCCGTGCATTGCAAGGGTGACAAGCTATTTTTTTTAGACTCTAAATATATAATATTTTTTGCTTATTAAAAAAAACAATGTTTTAAATATTTATTTAAATAAAAATTTGATCCTCATAGTTATTATAAGTTAAATGTGATATTATATAAAGAGATTAACCGCAAAATATTATTTAAGTTAAATCTTTTGATCCTATAAATATATCATCTTTCATAGTTTGTCCTTGTATACAGTGCTTAGAGGTGTCAATATCATGGGGCTTTGAAGTTTAGGTCCCAGTCCACATAGTAAGGGGGCTTGAAAATTCACAAGATTAAAAAACTCACGTTCATGCAAGCCCACAAATAAAAAAAATCAAAAGGCCCCAAAGCCCCAAAATTTCTATAAACATTTTTTTAAAAAACAAATAACTTTTTTTTTACCGAAAAAAACATTTTTTTAGTGGGAAAAAACATTTTTTTTACCGGAAAAACTTTTTTTTTACCGAAAAATAACTTTTTTTTTACCTTTATAGTGCGGCTTTTTTAGGCCCACAAATAAATAGATTTTAGAGTGGGCTTGACCCCAAATATTTTATTCAATTAGGGGGTTTTAATTTAGTGGGCTTGGTGAAGGCTTTTTTAAGTGGGCTTTGAAATTTGGGGCTCTATTGACACCTCTAACAGTGCTATATGGGTTAAATTTAACAAAGACGATCAAAGTTGCAGATGAAAAGTATTTATGTCACATTCGTTTTACGAAAAATATTAGAGGGAATAAAAACAAAAAAATGATATATTTATAATAACAACAAAAAATAAATCCAACCCTATTTTATTTGGAGTTTAATGTTGGTGGGTTGACATTCTAAAATAACTTTGTACACATAACCAATCAAAACATTCATAATTGCCATATAAATTAAAAACATTAATTGACATAGCAATTCAAAAAGTTTTGATTGGTTGTGTGTGCAAAATTGTTTTGGACTGTCAACCTACCACCATTAAACTATTTTATTAGATAAGATAGTTACGACTAATTGACTGTGTATAAAAAACGTTATATTCCAATTTCCGAAATCTACTAATTTTCTGGACAAATAAGTATATTTATCCAACAACGTTTTTTGTCAAATAGCCTAGTGGTTAGAAATTCACATTTTTAAGGTGAATAAGCGGGATTTATGGGTTTAAACCCCAACTCCCGTATGTATTATGCAATGTCTCTAACAACTGACCTTAACTTTCGCCTTTCGGGATATATTTATCCAACCTATATATAAGCATTTTTGGCAAAGAATAAAAGTAAAATTATTATATTTTTGGTAAATATATTCTCAGAACATTTACAAAAGGCAAAGTGGTCGCTCTTTTTTTTGGGTGGGGGGGAACAAAATGGTAAAGTATAATAAAATTAGTTTTCTAAACACATAAAAAATATAGATTATTCCAAGTGATTGTTAGGTGGTAGCCAAATTCTGTATATTTGTATTATTTTGCCAATTAAAGACATTGTTAATCAGGTAAACGTTAGTACTGCTTCTCAGTGAATTATTAGTAAGTTTATATCTTGCTTTAAACTTTATCATGGATTATATGTCAACTCTATCATTTTCAGCTATATTGGACGAAAATTTAAAAATCAATGTTCGTAGGTAGCTTGTGTCAAAGGCTTACATTCAGGAATTGAGGTAAGAAGCTGAAACGGACATGTCTAATTGCTTTTACTTGAAGGGTGGGGTTTAGTATGGGAATGGGGAGTTGTTTCCTTGATGGGAAAGTTTAATCTCGACCATTGATATAATAGTTTTTTTATTCTGATGGATCAGATCTTTTACCTGCAACTTGCTTTAACTTTTTGCTACACCAAAAAATATGCGGCCCCACCTGCATATTAATAAACATTATTTCATTTTGTTTGAATTTTTGGAATTGTTTATGGGCCTATGGCAATTATACTTGAGTTTGACTTCTAAGTTTAAATTGTCAACATTAATTATTATTTGCAATCCTTTAGCACTAGTTGTATTTTTTTGTTAATAATTATATCCAATAATAAAATAAATTAACATGAAGAAAAATAAACTTTTATGTTGAATAATAGATTAAAATAACATAAAATTTGTACAACACTTTGAATTTTTTTTTTTACGTTGATTAAGATGTGATTTGAATATTTAGGCACTTTCTTATTAATTATTAATACATTTTTGTTGAAAGAAATTGTTCATTAATGGTTTTATAGTTTAAAAAAGGGTTAAACAAATATGGATGGACAATTTTGCCCTTAATGAGAAAGGTCACGAATGAAATGACTGTTTTGGCCTCTTCTTCATCTTCTTCTTATTCCCTATTAGTTTAATATCCTTTCTTGTTGTTTTAGGTCTAAGATGTTTAGAAGATAGTTTAGAGTTTGATTAATCATTGAACCTTCTATCTTGTTGTTTTAGGTTTAAGATTCTTTCGTTTTAGAAGATTGTTTAGAGTTTAATTAGTCATTGAACCTTCTATCTTGTTGTTTTAGGTTTAAGATTCTTTCCTTTTAAAATATTGTTTAGAGTTTGATTAATCATTGAACCTTCTATCTTGTTTTAGAAGATTATTTAGAAATATATTTAAATTAACTATTAAAACACGATCAAGTAATATTTTTAAATTAAGCAATAATGTACTGGCAGTAATAAACGTGCATGAATTTTTTTTAAGAATAGAATGATAAAAAAAGTTTATTTATTCAAAAAAAAAGTTATTAATTGAGCAATAACATTACTTAAATGTTACTTCGTTGTCCCATGATAATCGATCCTTTTGTTGTTTATTTCACACATTAAAAAATGTATTTTTTTTGTCAAAAAAAAATGTACACATTCTAATCACTATTATAAGTAAAAATTGAAATTTTATATTCATTCAATAAATAATGTATGTAGTCTTTGATATAGACCGCACATCATTTATTGAATGAACCTCAAATATTAAATTTTGCTTATGATAGTGACCGAAAGGTGTATAATGAAAGCGAGAAAAATGGTTTTGAATATCTTGTCAATTATTGATGTATTTTCTATTATCATAAATTCAAACTAGAAAACGTTGAATTGAAAATGATGAAAATAATATTAATTTTTGTTATAATTGAAAAAAAAGTTCTCATTTCGTCCCAAAGCGTAAACAAAAATGGGTGTTGATGTATCTAATATAATTTTGAACAAAATACATTAACTTTTATTGACCAATTTTTGTTTACATTTTGAGACTGAGAGAGTAATCAATATTACGTTTGAAATGTGTAATAATTTTTATAAATGAGTGAGTTATTTTTGGACGGAGGGTGTGCTAAACTTTTATGGTACTAATTGACACACAACATTAGTAATCGAAAAAACCTTCAAAAAAAATAGTAATTGAAAAAAGTTGTGATTTAAGTAATCAATGTTTTATAGTTGTTTTCTGGTTAGCTGTAAACCGCAAAAATTGTTCCCTTGATTGGATGTACCAACCATCACATGTGGTTGTTGCTTATAAGGACTGTTGAAACATTATGTTTTTGTCCGTCGGATCCTGTTGAACGGTTAAGATTAACACTTATTCCAATCATTGACTAATGTTCAAGTCGATCCAATGGCTGACATAAAACCGAGTTGTTTGTTTAACACACAATAGCAATTGCCACCCAATTGTCATAGACCGATGAGTGTTAATCTGAGTTATTGGCAGCTTTGCGTGTTCATCTATATCCACCAAAAGAAAAATATTCATTCTGCAAATTGTAACACGTACAACTGGATTAGCATCAACAGTTCAATAAAAACAAAACCAAAACTTCAATTTTCATTAAATTTAAAATTATAATTTTAACTTCAAAAATTTGAACGGTGAATTTCGATCATCAACATTTATGTTTCAGAGCTAACTAATTCATTACATATCGATGCAAAAGCTTACCTTTCTTTGACTGGAAACGAAATCCAGCACAGATCTAATGGATTTTGCCTGGCTCAACAACAAACTTTATCAAAATTACACAACTGCCATCGTCGAAGTTCTCGGTAAGCGAAAGAAAAGTTAATGTTTTAAAGCAAGTTTTCGTTGAACAATAGTAGGTGAATATACTTCAGATGGATTAAGTTTTTTTCCTGGTTTTGTTAGGTTAAGCTTTTTTACCAAAACAATCGACTTTAATGACCGAGTATACCTCGGATGAATTAGAAACTACAGAAAGGAGATGTACAGAAGTAAAAGGGATGTCTATTTTGCTCTGTTGTGAGAGAATGGGAGGTACTTTAGTAAAAGACATAAACAATAATAAAATGAAAGTCAGATTTATTTTTTGTTGACCAAAACTGGTGGCAACCGCCACGTGTCCTTCAAAAAGGAAGTTTCCCATCATGGGAAACAACTCATTGTTCCCAGACTAAACGCCACCTACTTGAAGTACTAAACATGTTACTGTTATTGTATATTTTTATTTTATACTTTGATCAGTTTTAAGACGTAAGAACCAAAACTATAAAAATACCTAAGAAAGTACACGGGTTTGACTAAAACATTGTTAAAAACTTATAAACCACATTTGATGGTGACGTGCACAACTTGTTATCCTCGTCCAAAATCAAAAATTTTAGACCCTTTCTCAGAGTGACTCTAGATACCGCAACATACAACTGACCATGAGTGAATACATGCCTAAAAAGATAGATTCCTACATGTGAAAGCGATTTTCCCTGATTTTTATTTATAGTCATTGCAAAACATATAAAGGAAATTGTCGCCTTTCAAACTTAAATGGTAGGCCTGGATCACTTGGCACCAAATTGATCCTAGATATCAAAACTTTGTCTCCAACGTTATTTTCAGTTAGCATAGTGGCACCATTTATACTCTTTTCCAATATATCTACCCTGAGTCTTGTTAAGTCAGCAGCCTGATCAATGTTCCTCATTAGCATTATAGGGACTCTTAACTTTAGTGTCAATTTATGATTTGGAAGCCTAAAGCATTTGATATCGTTTAGGAACTCAGTTGTGAACCATTCTCCTTGTACGCCCTTGTTTTTATCTAATCGGCATTTAGAGTCACAACTGAAGTAATCTTTTTCTTCACCAGGAATCTTTGAGAGCACAAAATCTTTAACATGTTGCATAGATTCTAAAGTAGGAGCAAGAATTCCTCGATCCTGAAATTAGTTCAGCATGTCAACGTTTTATAGTAAATTAGGATAGGCAAAATCGGTCAAGGATTGTAATGGAACTTCAAAATCTTGAAATAGAAGGTCTTCTGGCATCTGAATTTTTGTTTCACTATTTTCATCTGCGTATCTCCAATACCAAGAATCCACGATGTCTTACCAAGTCTTAAAGGAATAAGGACATACGTTGAAGAATAAGATAAATAAATTTTAAACTTTCGATGTATGAAATATCCCGAGTAAAAAACAATGTAAATATACCATGGGATAATATTTCTTTTCTTTTTTTATGTTGCCTATTGAGTGAATAATTGGAATCTAACTCAATTTATTTTTCCCTTTATATTAGTAAAAAAAAATCACTAATATTAAGTAAAAAAACATATTTTTTAGGCAAAAAAGAAAGCGAACAATGTCAAAAAAGACTACTCCATCATCTAAGTTGACACGCCTAATCCAAACTGGCGCACTACAATCAATTACTCTTTTTTTATGTATGAAGTTTTCACCACCGTTTAACATTGATTAATCATCATCGAGAATTGGTGGGATACACAAGATGAGTTTTAATCTGAACTGAATTTTCTCCATACACAATTATCATATATCAAATTATTGACCACATATTTAACAAACTTAAATCTTTTGCCTCTTGAACCAATTCATTATCAATACAATCAAGTATTAATAAAAAATATAAAAGAAAAAAAACAAAAATAAAGAAGAAATAGTGAAATACAGAATTGAAGGACATACATAATTGCAACTTTTTTTCCTTATAAGCAAAGGATTATATATATATTAAATAAAAAGAAAATGCAAAAAAACTGAGGGGGCATAAACCTAACTCGACAACCACATAATCAACTTCAAAAGGATGCTATAACAAAGATTAAAAAAAGTGGTGTAAAAAACACAATCGGACGAAAATCCAGTAAATGAACCCAAATGCCCTGAAGACACCGCACAACCCAACATACTCAATGTGGGACGTGAAACTAAATTGAAAAAGAAATTGATGTGTAAAAGGTCACCGACATCAAATCGAACTAGAGATGAGTTTGAATAGATTCAAATCCATCTTTTGATCACAAAACTTGTTTAACAATTTCGACATTTTTATCAATTACACTAAAATATGTCGACAATAAAAGGAAAATATTATTGTTGCTCTAAAGAAGAAGAAAAATAATTCTAATATGATGTGACGCATTTTTGTTCCTCCCAAATTAGGGAATATACAATGGAATGAAGTGTCTTAATTGGATATTACTTGTTTGTCCTTTTATTTTTGTTGTAAGCATTTATTCCCTTAATTTTCTCCTATTGTGGTTTTGTGTCTTAGGGGGTGTATTGGATTAGGATTTTAAAGGACAACTTTTGCTTAAAAAAGTCTCAAAGATTTTATAGGATTTTAATGACTTTCATGATTTTAAAAGACTATCAGGATTTTCAATTTGGATTTCAATAGATTTACATCATAAGATTTTAAAGGATTTTATAGATTTATAAGATTTCAAAAGATTTTATGAATTTTAAAGACTCATTGAAAAAGAAATGATTACAACACACTCTCTATCATAATATTTTCAATACAAACTCTTATTTTTTATTTTTTTTATGACAGATAGAGAGAGGGAGAGGGAGGGGGGAAGAGAGGAGAGAGAGAGAAGGGAGAAAAGAGAGGAGAGAGAGAGAGAGAAGAGAGAGACGAAGAGAGAAGGGGGAGAGAGAGGAGAGAAAAGAGAGGAGAGAGAAGGGATAAGAAAGAGATGGTAAACTTTTAAAAGAAAAACAATCTCAAGAAATCTCATGTCATCATGAAAGACTTTTTCTTGTTAAAATTTCACTAGAAAATCCCACAAAATCCAATTTATTAAACAATCCTTCAAAATTTGAATGATTTTGAATACCATGAGACTTTTTTTAAGTGATGAAAAATCTTGATTGAATACATCAAGACTTTTTTAAAATGACAAAGAGTCTTGATTGAATACCACAAGACTTTTTTTAAATTACAAAGAGTCTTGATTGAATACCACAACACTTATTCATAATTAAAAAGTCTTTTAAAATCTCTTTGAATCCTAATCCAATACCTCCCCCTTATTCTCTATGATGGGGTAGCACTAGTACATAATCACGACAATCTTATTGTAAAAAAAAAAAAAAAAACACACACAACCTTTGCCTATATATGTCTCTTCTCTTCTAGCAAATACTTGGTTTTCTTTCCAACTCTGTTTTATTAAAAAATATGATATTTGTCCTAGCATTTTTTAGACGACCATTTATTGCATCTTCTTTTGAGACAAAAGCAATAAAGTGAGAAATAGAAAGAGACTAATAACACAATCAGAAATGATATTTGAACAACCAATTTTTGATAGCTTCTCTGACAATTTTCTCTCTCAAACTCATAATTTTCTTTTACTTTCTCTCTCTATTACTTTGGTTGTATGCCACTGTCTATATTTCTCTGTAAATTTTAGTTGTCCAAGAACTTGTCCCAAAAAGAGTTGTTTAAATAATATTTTTCTAACACTATATGAGTATAAGAGAAAGTTGTTCTAAAAATTATCACAAAATAATTATACAAATATTATTTTTCATTTTATTATGTTCAAATGAAAAGGTCCCCAAAACAAAAAAAATTGCAAAAACTATTTTGTTTTTCATCGTGTATTTTTTTTTAAGGCTAATGTTAATGGTTAATTTGTTAAATTAGTATTTTACTCATTGTCTGAATTCAACCCTTCATTTTTTTTATGCTTCGATAAAATTCATTTTCCTTAACTTATTGGAGTTATTTTCCATTAAAGATTAACTTATTAGAGTTATTAGCTCGTTTTAGTTACTACTTGACTACCTGTGTATATTTTACGGTGTTGAATCTACCTATTGAAAATGGTCGCTATAATTGCTATTAGTTGGCGGAAAAAAAAAGGAGAAAGTTGAAGTTATAAAATTGGTATCTTTTTAATAAAATGTATTTTAAATAATAGTAGTATTTTTAAAACACGGGTAAAATTAGAGTAAATGTGTATTTGTATGCCCATGTTGTCCACCGCCATAGTGCGTGCGTTCAACAAAAATTATAAATAGTAGCTTCATGGAAAAGTTCCTTGAAATGCGATAATTCAGTGTCGTTAAAAACAACACAGCTGTTCTTTCAACCATTGTATTGGCTTGACAAAAATATAATAGTACCATCTAATAAGATCCAATGGCTATTATTGAAAACTGCATGAAACTGTGTTGTTTCACTACAACAGCAAATCCCAGTCCAAATGCGATAATGGATTGTTACCCCATGTACCATCAAAAAAGTTATAATTTATTTCATTTTATCTACTTTTCAAATAATGAAGTAGTAACAATTTTGTTCTTTTGTGCCATAAAATATTCAAACTATTAAATATGATGTATGTTTCATTCCACTTTCTTTCATGGCGTTCCATTTCGTTCAATTATGTTTCGCTCCACCAATTCAAAGAGATCTTTAAACAACTAGAATCAACATTAATGTATCATTTATTGATTTTTTCTACAATACTTGTGAAATGTTAATATTTTATGATGTTAATTTTATAATATAATATTTGCTATTGATATTTTAAAAATATTATCATCTGTGTATCGTTTTTTTCGAGGGAATCCTCTATGTATCATGTCTTTTACAAGAAATGCTAAAACAGCAGCAATACAATCAAAACGATCATAGGTTGAGACATTTCCCACCCATACATTAGAAATATTAAGATAGCTAGACTAGACTAGATAGATGCTAAGGGTAGATAGGTGCTAAGGACACATATTATACTTTCGGATGGTATTAAGGCAATATAGAAACAAAATTCAAATCCAAACAACCAAGCTAAATTCCTACTTATATGACCATAAGTCAATAATAAATTGAGTTTCACAGTCTTTGTTGTAATCCAACTTTGATAAGATATATTTATATGTGTTCGTTCAAATCGACTATTTGTGATCTCTGAGATGGTTAATTATGCCACGTATTGACAAGACATTGCGTAGTTGAAAGGAAGTTGAATTTAGTAATAGCCACCATAAACCCCTTGCCCGAAATAGAGTACCTTTGAAATGAGTCCTTCTCTGACATCGTAGCAAACATATAAGGTGCGGATTTGAAGCAAATTAAGTAATACCGAAAACAAAATAAGAAACAGAACATTGTAACAAATAAAACAACCACAAAGATGTTGAATCTCAACTTCGACGAAGATAGAGTAGGCCATGGTGGCTTTCGAGGGGGCTGCTTCTACGATTTTTCAGTTGAGATGACAACAGTAACAACGATATACAAAGGAGGTGGTGGACGATTCGTCAGAGGAACTCTTGAATGAGGCATGAAGGAATATTGTCGCAGAACAATGAAGGGAAACACAAACCGGTGGTCACAACACAGTTCATGGGGAAGCGAACGACGTTGTGAGCAGGTGAATGCAATTAAAGTTGGAAGTAATTTGAGGTTGAATGCAAATCGTGGATAAAAGTGATTTTGAGGTGTAGATGATTTGGAATTGACGGTGATCTGGGATGGGAATCGAAATAGAGATAAAGGTGGAAATGTGACATAGTGATGGTGATCGAGAGGCAGGAAAAATCAATGAAGTGGCATGATTCAAACGGATGGAAAAGACAATATATGTCATTCTCTACAAACTTTATAAGAGAGTGGGAGTGGCGGCGCAAGGAATTTTCTCAAAAAAACCCTGAAAGAGGGTGGGAGCGGCTGCCAATCCAAAATTATATACATATAATCATACGACTATAGAAATTGAAAGAAGTTAATCACATTTAAACACACTATAATTGAATTGATAAGAAAACTATCTTAATTGAAATGAAGTGTATCTTGTTTTTAATGTTAGGGTGTTAATAGGTATCTCTAGAACATTAGTTAATGATATTAAAAAAAAGAACTTTAAATTAAAGAAGACACTATAAAATTTTGAAGTGATTGCACAACTTTCAATGTAATACTAATATACATAGTTTTAAAACTCAGCTCGGTCATCGACTCGGCAGAGGCACTGAGTCATTCAGTCGATGGTCGAACCATTGGATCATTGGTTGAACCGCATGACAGACTCGGATTAAATCGGATGACTCGGTTAGATAACCCGGTGTTCAGATTAAATTTATATAGGTATTTAATTAGATTAAATCGGATTGAACTGGTGGCCCGATTACTCCAAAAACTAAAATTATAACATATATAAGATAAAAATAAATATCCAACATACATAATTTTATAGACTAATCATTCATGTGATAAAAAAAAATGAAGAATAATTGTTCATGAGCTTTAAATAAAATATATGAGCTTTGTAATTTTTTTTTAGGGAAGCTTTATAATTATACATGTCTATGTTTTTGTCCGTTAATATTGTGAGTTATTTTTATAAAAAAAAAATAAAATTGATAGGTATTTGCTTTGTAAAGTATTAAACGTTAATTTTGTGCGGTATTTTTATCAACTAAAAAATAATAATTGATGGGTATTTGCTTTGTACAGTATTCAATATTTCGACAGTTATGATCTTATCCAAAAATTTATTTAATATATTCTTAATAAAAGCAAATCAAAAACAAAAAGAACAAGCGCTTTAGTGGTTAGGAAGTTGTTTCAACTCCCATCCGTGCCATTTTTTGTAACATAATTTAATTAAAACATGGTTTAACTTAAAAGCAAAAAAAAAAAGAAAAAGAGAAGAACCAGTTCGACCCATAACTCGGCCGAGTCACCGACTTTGACCGGTTTTGATCGGTTCTCGCCAAGCCAACTGCATGGCCAGTCCAAAGGTATGCTCGAACCGGTCTACCCACCGGTTCCTGGTTCGACCAGTTCGACCGACCGGTTCGAGCCGAGTTTCAAAACCATGCTAATATACATGTGGTCCATGTTATGAATCATATACGTCATTAATTGAATGAATCTAAAAAGTAAAATTTGTTTATAATTAAAAACGGAGGGAGTAAGATAGTGGCTATGAATAAGTGGATGTCTGAAATCCTAACCCAACATCTACGTATATTATATAATGGTTTTGCTAGAAGACACTATCTGTGTATGTGTCTTTTAGCAAGTTATTTTATAGGCATTTGTTAAAAGTAGAGCTGTCAAAACGGACAACCCGACTCGTTTAGGGCCGGCCCTAACAGGCTTTATTGGGCTGGGCCAAAAAGCCCGGTTGGAAAACAGGCTTGAAATATACTACCCGAGCTCGGCCCTACACGGACCGGCCCGTATTATTATTATTATTATTATTTAAAAAAAAAGACTACTGTAAAATACTCCTATAATTTTTTTTTATAAATGATCTTTTTAATATGTTTAAATAATGTCTAGCACAAAAATAAATTGTAAACATTTTTGCATACATTTCGTAAACCAAAACAACGAGGAAAACAATTTTAAATAAATTAGATACGTTATTGTTATAGATATTTATATATTCGATCTTTTTACTTTGATAATCAATTAAGTAAATAATTATATAAAAAATATATATATAATTTATAGGATTTTTTTTGTTAAGCGGGCTAACAAGCTATCCGTGGCCCGTTCGGGCTAGCCCTAACGGGTACCAGGCTTTTTAGGATCGGGGTAAAAAGCCCTATTAAAATTTGGGCTCAATATTTAAGGCCCAAGCCCTGTAATTAATCGGGCTAATGGGCCGGCCTGTACGGCCCGATCCGTTTTGACGGCTCTTGTTAAAAGACACCAACTAATTTTTATGAAGATGTATTTTAGCATGTCAGAACTAAAAAGTTGGTAATCACACCTTAACTTGTGGATTGCTAAAAGACACATTCATACGTATCTTCTAGCAAAACCTATTATATAATATCCCATCAAATGATCTACACTTTTTAATTACTTCAAAGTTATTATTATCCTTCTATAGCTCATCAAAAGAAAAAATACTAATCCTTTTATGTATCAAAAAAAAAAAAGTTATACTGATCCAAACCGAACAACAATTTTTTCCAAAAAAATGTACATATGATAATGCTCATGCTTTTGTTCATTGGAAATTGCCTTCGTCAGATCATACGCGGTCATTCAAAATGACAAACATCAAAGTGATTATTACAAGTTATCTGTCACAAGAAAAAAACACACAATGAGTGATTCATTACAAGAAATTATGAAAAGCCTAATTGCATGTTATGTTCACACTTCACCCTAATGTTCACACTAATTTAGTCGGATGAGACGAGTGTGTTAAAGTAAATGCTTCATTTTTATTTCGAAAAGTGAAATTTATTAAGCAGAGTTATTGCAAGAAGCAAACAAAACTTGCAAACAAAATAACAAAAATAGACACCGGATATAGACGGAGAACAAAGAAAAAACCACCCAACACAACTCTCCCTTACCTGAAACACAGAGCCCCAAAAGGCCAAAACACCTGCCTAAACCAAATTAATTTATATATTTTTTACAAAATCACTGTTTAAATGTTATTTTATCAAACTCAAATGTACTGAATTTGTTTATGTTTTGTTAAAATTTGAAGAAGAACCTGACCAAAAAAATTGAAGAAGAAAATTATTACTCTCTCCATCTTTCAATGAGTTATTTAAACTAAAAAAATTAATAGTTTATATATCGTTTTACCATATCAATGAAATATTAATTATTTTAAGGTTAATTGTTCAAATTGATTATGTAAAATAAAAAACATATTTTAACCTTGTAATTTGAGATTCTTCTTAATATTAAAATGTTTTTAACTTACAATGTTACAATATCCTTAAAAAAAAAAGAATACGATAGAATATATTTTTTATTTTACAAGGTCATTCTTTAAACTTCATGTATATTGAATGGTCAATTTCAACAACTTACCCTTGTTTTTATTCTTCTATTATATAATTTGCTATTTGTTTTTTAAAGGATGGTTTACTATTTATTGTTCGCTATTTTTACCAATTCTTTTAATTTCTCCTTTTTATATTATTAAGAAATGACAATTTTATAAAATAATTTATATATTTTTTCTTTTAATTATATTTTTTAATTTGTGTAAAATTGCTAAAGTAATATATAAGTTATGATGAAATGAATAGCCATTTTATAACTAATTTTTTGAATTATTTCCTAATTTGTGTTTTGACCCAACCTGATGTTCCAAAAAATTAGATAATATATGTAGGTTCATGAGTTTAGGGTTCCTACAAAAAATGAAAAACAATCCTCTCTTAACCTAACCTAGCCTAACCAAACCATTCAGTTGACATAAACAGAAAACTCTAGTTCATAAATAACCAGTTTTGTTCCTCACAAACCAAACCATAGAACAAGACACACACAGAGAAACTTTGGAAAAGAAAAGACATAACATAACAAGTGGTGTTGTGGGGTGAGACATGAGAGGAAGTGGAAGTGACCCATCAACAGAAGCAAAGGGAGGCATGAAAGTGAATCAGAAACCTGCATGGTTAGAGAGGTTAATGGGTGAGACATTCTTTGGGGGTTGTGGGGTCCACAAAAACCAAAGGAAAAACGAAAAGAACATCCTTTGTTTGCACTGTTGTCTCACCATTTGCCCTCACTGTCTCCCTTCTCATCCCTCTCACCCCCTCCTTCAGGTACTAGTACTTTATAGTTTATACCTCCATCATCATCATCATCATCTCAATTCTCTCCTTCCCTGTTTCATGATTATTTTTCCAAGTTCTGTATTTGATTTTGTTACTTCTGTTATGGACCTTATCAACTCCAAAATTTCAAAGGGTATTTGCAAATTAATTCATGTGGTTATAGTCTTCTTTAATTTCCAGCTCTTCTTTTTTTCCTTTGGATTTGTTCTTTAATTAATGAGGTCTTTTGAACAATTTTAAAAGTTTTTATTTTCAATTTTAAAAAAATTGTTGATGAATTTGATTAGTAATATTATTTGCTAAATTGTCTATGATTTTATGATTAGTTTTATGTCATGGATTTATACTTTGTTTGGTGCCTATATATGGTCTTCAAATTCTTAATCTCAGAATCTTGTACTCCAGATTTTGATGGATAGCAATTAAAATTAATTTTCTTGGGACGAGGATAATTGAGTCAAGAATTTGCAACGTTATCGAAACATAACATAATTTTTTTTTTTTAATAAAAAAACACTATATATTATTATATCCTTAGTATAAAATTCAAACAAATCACACTAGATTTTGCTTTGTTTTTCAGTGGGATTTGACTAACATAATTTATGTTAGAAAAAAACAGCTTAGAAATTATGTTTCTACTATTTGGTCACTTCACTTAAAGTTCTAGGTTCAATTGTGTCCTGCAATTATAGGATTTTCAATACCTCAGTTCTATTTTTTTTAATTTAATTTTTGGTTTTCTAAAATTGACAAGGGCTTGGTAAATTGAACTCACCACCACCACTAGTCACCAATTTTGTCTCATTGTGTTTGATGTTTCCCAGATATCACTGTTGATGCTTAAACACAGTTTTCCACTTTTTGTTTTCCAGGAGGGTTCACCATGTCTTCTATGATTATTTTCTACTTTTATGTTTTGGTTTCTTTCCCATTAATGGAAGATCCCTTTTTTTTATCCAATTTTCCCTGCAACGTTCCTTTCATTGAAAGCGAAAGCTTTGACCCAAATTCTTCTTCTGTCTTTCTACTTCAAGTTTGGAAAGCCCTACTTCCCCCAACTCTAGTTTTTATTTTTAGGACATGTGCATAGTTCCAATATAAAATTAACCAAACTTTATACCAGTAAATAGACTTGGTTAATGAATTAAATTACGCTATAATAATGTTATACTATTATAAAATTATATTTGAATCCAAATCATTCATCTCTATTTTTTTTTTTTGTTTTTTCAGGTTTTCCTCCACCTTTAATTATCTCCGAATGAAAAATTAAATTAACTCAATGATTATTGTAATAAGGAATAATTTAATGGTTATTCTTGCACTTCTCCCGTTCTAGATTATAAAAGTTTGTCTCAAATTAAGAGTCAATATACAAAAAATAATTGACCTAACAATGAAAAATTACTGTTTACTCTATTATTTTTTTAAGGACTATCACTCTAATTATTATTTATTATTTTTCTTTCAATTTTTTTTGTTATGCTATTATTAATGAAAAATAATTTTGTAAAACAACTGATAAGTTTCCTTTTCTCGTATAAAATTAACTATATTTCATAAGTTGAATAAAGTATCAAAATGATCTTGACCAAAATAAATATTTTTGTTAATGGTGTGATTGAATTCCAAACATGCACACTTATCAATATTTCACTCTTTTAACATTAAAAAAAAATCCCTCTTACACTCCTTCCTTAAGAAATAAAAATTCTCACACTCTCACCACCGAACCAATCTTATATATCCTTAAAAAAGAACAAAGTAAATTTCTCAATAATATCTTGTATTTCTTATTTCATAAATAATATTTCATTGGATGACATTATTTTCATCCCCGAAACTATCACATTTCATTCATATTTTTAGTTTTAATTCTTCATGTATAAATTAAAAGTAAAACTCAAATGTATTTTAATGGATAGAAATAGAATACTATGTTAGGGAAACAATTTTGTGATGATATGTAAATATGGAAAGTTGTTTTTTTGGCTGCTTACTCACACCCTCATTCGTATAATTTTGTATTGGTATGAATGACCAATAATGTGCGACAATAATTGAGGTGTTTGCTGCCATATTGTGCAGGTGAGAAGGTATGTTTACCATGACGTGGTTCAATTGGGTGATCTTGAAAAGCTCATCGATTGCTCCAATATTCAGGTCAAACAAATACTCCTACTCTAGAAATAAAATATTTCACTTACCCAAAAATCAATATCCATATATATTACGTGAAAGATAATGATAATTAATTATTAGAATTAAGCAATATTGATTGATTAATTAACATAGGTAGAAATAATATGAGTTAATTGGTTTGGAATGCAGCCATATACGATTAACGGTGCGAAAGTGATATTCTTAAATGAGAGGGTGCAGTCAAGGTCATGCAAATGCAAAGGTACTACTACTGCTGCCAATGCCAACTCTTGCTGCACTTGTGACAGGATTCTTCAGGATCCCTTCCATTTCTGTTCTCTCTCATGCAAGGTAATGTATGCCTAATTTTTGTCTCATTTCTATGTCTCTTTAACTCTCTTTCTACATATATATATCATTTCATTTTGGCCATTTACTTTCACATACAAATTACCGGTCAAGATCCAAATTTTTCAACTTTTGTAATAATATAGTACAAATATATCCTTTGGTGATTAGATAATGAAGTTTTATGTCATTATTCTTAAATTATATCATATAATTTGGGAACAGTAAAACTACTTTCGGTATAACGTTAATCAAACTAAAAAGTTCTCGATAGTACGTATCATATACGAAAAAGAGGAATGCTAACAGCACACCTTTTAACACACATTTTTTGATTGGTTAAAATTCACATGAATCCTACCAAATCATGTGGATCCCATGTAAATTTCTCATACGAAATATAATGGCTTAGTAAAAAATTTCTTCTTTTAGTAAATTTAGTCAATATATACCGTTAACATATTCTGTTACACCTTTGAGGTCATATTTTCTAGACATTTATGTTATTATCCACATGCACATATATGTGTGGATCAATATGTGGTTGGTGTTATTCTTTTAAATTGGATGCATTTTTGTGTTGACGGTGGGGATCAAAATCTTAATTTAATTATATTCTTTTATAATTTTAATGAACCAATATTTATTAGTTACGAAGAGTACTTTAGTTAATATTCATAATTTTATATTGTGAGTGCTTAAATTAAATGTGATCAATTACGTTATTTAATATACATAATTTGATCAATTTTTTCCCATCACTTTATTTTAGGAGTATATTTCTAACCAATATTATTAAGTGTCTTTTTTAGTAAATATTGTTAGGTCTCTTGATGGCTATAGGAAAAGTTAGGGTTGAACAAGATTCAAATTCATATATCTAAAATATTTTAGAAACATTTATGCACAAAATAAATAAATTTAATATGCTTTTCTGTAATACATGCGAAAATTTGCAAAAGAACAAATGCTTAAAATGACACGCATTTATATTATTTTTTTTTCAACATTTTCAATCATTTGTATTTAGTTTCAAATGAATTAGTATACTTCTCATTTTACGCATATTAAGAAAATGGTCTTGTTAACTCACTCTCTTCCTCCACTATTATAAATAAAAAATTGTTTTTAGCTTCACTAAATAATAATTGATGCATCAGTTAGAGTGACCGAAGGGATTATGTCTTAAGACATTTGTTAAAGAATCTAAATGTAACAATCTTACGTTAAAAAAAATACTTTAAATAGTTAAATGCACAACAATGACAACTATTTCTATGTTAAGTTTATTAACATATGCCTTTAAGTTACATGTTAACATTTGCCTTGAGAAAGTTATATAAATGTAATAGAGATTATTTTTTTTATTAAAATACCCTTATCAAATATTGATGTCTATATATTTTTTCATAAATGCAAGTAAAAAATGTTGAACTAAGGATGCTGAAATTGGTATAATTGAAAAAATAATAATTAATATTGTGTTGAAAATTAAAAAGGTCGGGTTATTTTAGGGTAAATTATCTTTGTAAGAAGATCGGTTATTTGACTGAAATAGAGAAAGTAAAGAATATAAATCTGATACATTAGGAGGGTTCCTTCTAAGCAAAGGAGGAGAAAGGAGTTTGAGTGGATTGAACTGAACTCCTTGAACTTGTTAAAAATGTAGTAAATATATTCTTATATATTTTGCATTTTAAACCCTCTTAATTTTATTATCAGTAACAAAAGGTCAAGTACTTAGAACATACACATCGGTCGCTTTTGATCCTCTTAATTTTTTCATATAAACCAAGGAGACAATGTCAGAATCTTGTGGATATTTGGCTTTGTAAAACCATTCCTAAACTTGACAATGTTGCCCAATTATACTACGATCCTCTTTGCTGTGTTGGATTATAAAATAGAGTTAAAAATAACTCATACATTATAAAATTATTGAGTTAAAAATAACACATACATTTTGAGTTTTGATGAATTATCACGGGGTGTAACGGGGCACATTTGTAGTTTTTGATCGATGGTTTGAATATATTGAAAATGTAGTTGAATTGTTTAAATAATTATAAAGTGTGGAGTGTTACTAAAATATTGAATGAAGTTTATTTATACCATCAAATATGATGTTTTTATATATATATATATATATATATATA
>Ga0315915_1003183_pt1 | contig 20884 bp, 10 predicted proteins | sample MpolbnodulesMG_FD_207738 | JGI IMG/M metagenome (GOLD analysis project Ga0315915, IMG submission 207738) | Medicago polymorpha root nodule microbial communities from Los Angeles, California, United States - branched nodules | ecosystem: Host-associated > Plants > Roots > Nodule | place: USA... | reverse complement strand
TGTGACGTACACATGGAAGTGGCCAAGGTACAATAGAAAGGCACACCTACCACAAGCTAGACCTGTGGAAATTTCTCAATTTTCAACTCTTTCCATTGAAAGATACATCCATTTACCCTGAATTCCATGCCTTCCAAAAAATTAAAAAATCAAAAGCATGTTCATATAACAATAGAAACATTAATTTCTTCGGTAAAATTTCAACTAGAAAAACAAGGGGAAAACATAAATATTTTGGCATGAAACTAGGTTTTATTGAACGTAATATGTAAAGAGACTAGGTTTTATGGAACGTAATATGTAAAATTAAATCATTACCTTTTCCACCCTTAGCAAGGCTCGATCTTCAAAGATTCACTCTTAGAGAGAGAGAGAGAGAGAGAGAGAGAGAGAGAGAGAGAGAGAGAGAGAGAGAGATATTTGGTAATGTTATAAACCGTAGGTAGTTAGTTATAAGGAGTTGAAGGGAGGCAAGGAGCATTTCTGGTGATAAAGAATGGAAAGGAAAGCAAAAGACAATTGCTATAAATGGGACATTAAGGTGAAAAAGAGTGACTATGACATAAGCTTTTAATTATGATAATACTAAACACTATACAACAATAGCAAAGTTTAACTTTATTATAACGAACTTTACTTTGTCATAATCCACTACATGTTAGTTTATATTAATATACATCCTTGTATATACATATACATATATAATTTATCTAAGTTGAGAGCCATAAGGAAATTAAAAATGAGGAACTAATGGTTATGGGTGTTGGTGGGGTGAGACGTTTGTTTTCTCTTTATTAGTGAGCGATCTACCTTAATGATTTTTGTGTATTAGTAGGGTCTTTTATATCAACAATGAATTGATTCAACTTGTAAGAGGTTTAGATATCTTAAGAAAGTGGTAAAGAGTTTGATATTTGACTCTTACGAATTTAAAAAAAAAAATTGATCATCAGTGGATAATCTATCTTATTTGCCCCACATATTTTATGACAAAGGTTAATCACCTATAAATGACACTGAAAGATAATACGATAATCATAACAAAATTAGGCAACTCATTATCTCGAAGTGATTTCTAGAAGGATATTGGGGTTTGAAAATTGCTCTTCTCACATTGAGTTTTGATCACTCCCAACTGAAAATTCAAAAGTACCCTTGCATCACTTAAGACGCGCTCAACGTGAGTTAAGTCACTCATGACTCAGGTTGTAACCCAAAGTGACTTATCTCAATTAGGTTGTTATCCCCACAATGTTATACCTAGAGTGACTTTACTCACTCAAGTTGTAACCCAAAGTGACTTAACTCACGCATGTTGTATCCTAGAGTGACTTAACTCACTCAGGTTGTAACCCAGAGTGGCTTAAGTCACGATGAGTCTAACACATGCGTGACTTAAGTCACGTTGAAGGTATTTTCGTCAGTTTGTATGAGATGAAGCAATTTTAGATGGGAGAAGAGCAATTTTCTTGGGGTTTTGGCCAGTGGGCTCTGAAGACCCAGGGTTGTTAAGGCCTTTGTTGTGGAAAGAAATATCTACTACTTACACCCCTAGACCACAGCCAGCTCCCGTTAACTCCATAAACTCTGAAATTCTATAAGAGTTCTATATGTATTTTATTAAGAATTAATGTCAAAAAATCTAAAATTTTAACTGTTGAAAATTAAAATTATAGATACATTTTGAATTTTTTGATTTTTGGAAAATTCACAATATAAATATGTTTCAATTTTTTTCAAAATTTGAAATATTCATATTTGGGATTTCAAAAACTGAAATTTAAGAAATTTCAACAAAAATTATATTGCAGAAGTTAAAGTTTTTGCAACTTCAAAAGTTTAAATATTTTAAATTTCCAAAGTATATATTTTGTTTCGGATATTTTTTAATTTCCAAAATATATAAATTTGAAATATTCATATTTTTGAGAAATTTTGAGAGAAAACAGTTTGTGAAAGCTGTGGGGCAAAATTAGGTTTTTTTTTATGGTGGTCGGGGTTTGAATCCCAAACCTTGCATATTTTATGCATTATCCATACCAACTGAACTAAACTCACGGGGACAACAAAATTAGGCTTTATGCTAGTACTAAGGGGACCAGCTCTGCGGGTATGTAGTATAATTTTCTTGTGAAAATAAAAACTTCGAAGTTATTTCTACCTTAAACGATCACACTTGTATAAGAAATAAAGCCCACTTTAGCTTTATAGTTTTTAATCATAGAAAATCTACCTGATATCTCCCAACTAGTATTTACACCCCAAAATTTCCGTAAAATCAAAATACATATTTAGCCGTCAAGTTTATAAAAATATATTTCAATTTTTTCTAAAGATATGAAAATAAAAAATCAAGAATACAATTTTTTATTTTTATTTTTCATTTTTTTAAGGCTAAGTCACGGTCTAACTGTGACTAAATCAAATAATATTTTTTTAGTGGTTAAAATTTACTCTCTTTTTTTTAAATAGAAAAAAAAGAACTAACATCCAAATTTTCCAATATTTGAAAAATCTATAATTATGGATTTTTCAAACATATAAAATTTGGAATCTATTTTTATAGTTAAAATACCTATATAATTATTTTTGAAATTTCACATAGTTTGTGTGGTATAGAATCTAGCAGAATGGTACCAAGTACACTCTTCTAATATAGAAATACTTACTTGATAACAAACACAAGTAAAAAATAGTTAGGCAAATACACATAATTTGAAAAAACTCAGAAAAAATAATTAAAAAATGTGACTAAATTTTTTTCATTTATTTTTCTTCATTTGTGTGAGTGTGCCTAAACATTTTTCTATTTGAAATTGTGTTCAAATAAGGTTTGGTCCTTCTAACAATATTGGGTAAGAAAACAGCCCGGTTTGCCCTTAGGAACCAAAACCTCACTTGGAAAGAAGAAAAACTCCCTTTGTAATTCTTCTTGACTCATTGATTGACTCGATTTACCTCTATTTTCTCATCGATATTGAAATATTTTATTACAAAAAAAAAACTTAGAACACTATTAACTAGAATAGAAAACATTATAAACAAGCGAGATAAATCATGTTGAGAATGTATATGTTGGATGAGATATGATCTATTCATATAAGTATAAAACTTACCTACATTTTTTTTAGGAGTTTTTCATGTGGTTCTTCACACATAAAATTCAATTTTGAAGTTATAACAAATTTTGATAAAATTATGTGTTTGAGAAATCAGTGGTAGTTATGAGTATTTTATGCGAAGAGCCACGCGAAAAATTTTGTTTGCAAGTTTAAGGGGAAGACAGGGGAGGGTTTTGGAAAGAAACCAAAAATGAAGTAGCCGGTGGAAGAAATAGAAAAGTTCAAGAAGGGAGGGCCTTGAATATAAAATTCAATTTTGAAGTTATAACAAACTTTGAGAAAATTGTGGGTTTGAGAAATCAGTGGTGGTTATGAGTATTGTAGGAATTTGACAAGTGTATCAAATCTATCGAAGTAATAATTAAATTTGTATCCACGAGGGCCGTTGTTAACTTCTACTAAACAATTTTATTAACTTAAAGGATATACTAAATTCAGGGTTGCCCTAGACAGTTGGGTTGGTTTTTGTAACATAAACTCTTGAAACGACGATTAAATTTGGTTTTAGAAATTTATAAGAATAATGGTTAAGACATTTGAATCCTCTGATGCTTCTGTATGACAATTTACACCCCTTCCTATCAATGTCTACTTAGTTTAACGTTAGATTAACAAAATGGTTCTACTCAATCTCTTGACCTAGAACCCTCTCCTAAAGTATCAATCTCTTAAGTAAATTAGACCTGTTGGAGGTTTTAATAGTTCGTTAATCTCTAAATCATAACCTAATAATTGTCTATCTCTAGCTTAATCACTTAAGTTAACCATATTTCCTAGGTCAGATTCAAAAACCATGGCTAGTGGTCATTCAAATTCTCATATCAATTCATACATTTAAGATGCTAATGCTAATAGTCAATCATAAACATACAAACAACATTAAACATAAAGAAATATGAATAAAACTGTATTTTCATTAATAATCCAGGGAATTCATACAAATTAAAAAGCCATACAATTACATCAGAATCATCTAAGTCTTAACCACAATGAAATTAGTTACTCATAGCTAAAGTACAAATAACTAATTCAAAATAAAGATTCATTACATGTATCGGAGGACTGACTATGAGTTTTGATGGTCTCCCACCGAATCTCTAGTTGCTCAGCTTCAAAATATGTATGTTCTCTCTAAAATTTCGAACCCTTCTTCAGAAAATGTGTTCGCCTTATATAGACACGGTAAAAATCGAGCCCCAGACTGCTAAAATCGTGGCCTGAAAACATCAATAATTCAAAAGTTCATTGCCCGCTCCTGCAAAATTGGCGCCCGAAAATTGTCGAACTAAACTGGTGCTTTCAAACTTTAAATTGGCGCCCGATTGCAAGAAATTGTGGCCCAATTTAGACTTCTTGTGCTTCCTTGCTTTTTGTTCTTTTTAGCCTTTAATTCCCCATAATTACAATGAATTCAACTAAAAATTGCATAAAAGATGACTAACAAAAGAGAGATGACATATTGTCATCAAGTATTTTACGCAAAGAATCACACAAAATTTTGTTTACGAGTTTAAAGGGAAGGGAGGGGAGGGTTTTGAAGAGAAAAAAAAAATGAAGGTGCAAGTAACACGAGAGTTTGAGAGGGGGAGGGTCTTGGATGGTTTTTTTTTTCTTTCCATAATACAAAACTTCTCTAATTTGGGGGAATTTAAAAATTGCATAAGCGGTGGATTTTGAAGAGTTTTAGAGAGTTTATATGAATTCTTCAAATTCAATCTATGTTGTTATAATATTTTTAAAATAATAAATACATTAATCATCCTTCCTTAAAAAAAAATACATTAATCATAACATTAATTTATCATTCTCTACAAAAATACTCTATAAGTAAATGTGAAGGATTTTTCAATTGTTTAATTTCTTATATTTTTCACCCTTCAAAGCCCTGTTCTACTTACCCTTCAAACTCCCAAACAAAACCTAAGGAAATACACCTAAGTTTTGTCCTTTATATAAATGGAGAATAATTATCACCACACAAACAATTTTGTATTCTTTTTAAAATATATTTTTTGATTGTAAAAATATGATTTGAATTTACTTCGGACTGGACTTGGGCTATATAAATCTCGCATCACCACCTAAAGTATGCTTCATTCTAAACCCTGACACCCACCTCATGCACATTCTATTTTGGATGTTGGAGTGTTTGTAAGTACATCCCCAATGAAGAGGCCTAAAACGAAGATTTTGGTCAAACACCTCTGTTCAAATATTGATCTACCATCGTTGTTGTGAACTTTAGTTCCAGATCGAAATAGAAATAATTCATTTGGATTGACATGTATGTATGTTAGTGGGCGTGATATACCAACAGTTCTGATATCTTATCAACCAATAATTGTGCTTCTCTAATCATTAGGGCCATGTATTGGTGCCAATCATTTTATTCCCTGTGCATATAGAGAGAAAAAAAATAGAAAATCTATTATATCGAGCTTTTCCTCAATGGCCCTTTCAATATTAATATCCCAACCCATAAAATGTTTGTTTACACAAATCGTAACAAGCATGCTTCAAGAATCAAAGTATAGCATTCCATATTTGTATAAATTGAATTGATTATTTGATGGTAATCAAGTAGTAATCAATTAGTTCGTCAAAAAAGTAGTAATCAATTAGGGCATGCTTCATTAATTTAAATGGGAATTGCTTATTTGATTTGATTTTTTAATTAGAAACAAATCATACATCTATATATATATATATATATATATATTTGATTGACCCTCTCCATCATAAAGCTTATATGCTATCATATGACGCAACTAACTATGGTTGACACAAATGGTTATATTTTCTGCTCATATTTATGATTTTGGTTCAAATTAAAAAAAAAATCATTAAAAGATTATACATAAATTTATTACAAACTTCAATGAAGTTGATGATTCTCTCTAACCTTACATAAGTCTCGATAAGCTAACTTATAAGCAAATACGTTGGCATGGCATCATAAATATTAACAAACAATTAATTTGATACAACATATTTGATAGGGAAAAAATAAAAATAAAAACTGAATAGACGGGAATGATGACAGAGTACAAAAGTATGTTCATGCATCTTATATGATTTAAGGAACTAAAGAGAGTGATATAACGAGTTAAATGATTTAAGCTTTAATTCTGCAATCATATGTGTTGACACATACCTTAACTAACTACACACAACAATAACATAATCCAAGAGTTTGGTTCACTCCACTTATAAAAAGATTGGTCTTCCCTAAATAATAAATAGGTCTTAAACACAAATATTCCGAGTTCGTCTCTTGCTAGTGCTTTGAAAAAATTTAAGGGTCATGCTAACTTGTGTTTTTAGGACATATGTTAAGGATTCTTTTCTTTTGGTAGTGTTACAATGTAACAGGGCAAAAAGAAAAAGAAAAAAACAGGGAGAATCGAAATTAAGTTCCAAGCTTATCTCTTAGAATGAGAGATTCCATGCCAGACGGAGGGCAATTCCAGTGAGAAGAGCACCTTGCATGTGATCCATTATTAACCATAAAATCTGCACACATATTTTGTTCCCTAAGAATATGCACCAATGTTGTATTTCTATTTCCATGTAAAACATCTCTAATATGAAGGATGTCAGTAGCATAAGTTTGCAAGGTATGATCACGACCATCAATAATCAGTTCAACTGCTTCCAAACAATCACTCTCACAAATAATGTTGACATAACACTTTTTACTACAAAAATCAAGACCTATCTGGATAGCACGTAACTCAGCTAATAACGCATCACCTCTCGCTTTATAGTGAGAAAAACCAGCTATCCAATCTCCATCATGGTTGCGAACAACCCCACCAGCACCTAAACAACTAATATCTTCTAGAAAGCTACCATCAATATTGAGTTTGAGTGTACCTTCCGGAGGGGGGATCCAATGAGCTAAAAGACGCGATGAGTGTGAGTTCAAACCAAGATTGGGATAGTAAGAAATGCATTCATCATGTAACAAAAAGATCTTTCACACCACATCTTGAATACGCCAATGTTGATCCTCAAAAATAGTATTATTTCTCCAACACCAAGCATACCATACTCCTGTAATAAACAAAATAGAGGAAGTACCCTTTGTCATCTCATGAAGCCAAACTTTGACATCAAATTCAGAGAAAAAATTATTATAACGCCTCATATTCAAGTGGACCCAAAGCTCTTTGGAGTGTGGGCAATCACGTAAACAGTGAAGGATGTTCTCTGTGGATTCTATAAATAGTAAATATTTATTACAAAACATTAATTTTCAATCTCTAGAAAAATAAATTTGCACAATTTCTTAGACAAAATTTCTATTTAAGTTCCTTAACATGGACACAAGTTAGTATTTCTCAAAATTTAAATGTAATTTTTTTATTAGTACTATTTGAGCTTTATGATATTTTCTATTTTGGTCTAGGGCACCATCTCTCCACCCTAATTTTTTTTCCCGTAGAAAATACACAATAACATAGATAAATAGAAATATTATATATAACATTCAAATTTAAATATAAGTTTTAAATAATTGTCATTATATGTTGTAATTGAAAAAAGAGAATTAGTGTTAATAATCTTAAAGGGCTTATCATTCTTTATAAAAAAAACACTAAAAAGTGTGAAAAGTTCACTCTTTTTCCCACTAGCCTCGTCCCTCCAAACTCTTCTCCTCAACCCCAAACTCCCAAATAAGTCTTAAATAAAACGAGTTTGATAAAATTCTTATATGCATATATAATTTGAACCCATTGTGACACTGTCTGTATAACAAAAATTTACTACCAAAGGGAATTTAGTCTATGACAAAATGTTCTAGACTTTTATACCACGACAAATTAATGTTCAAATCTCAGTTAAATTGTCAATGTTGAGTGATAACGTTGGATATTGCCCTTAAGAGTTAAGATCACATGTTTGAACTAAACAACGGGAACAATTAGTACCGACAATTAATGATAATGTGTAACGGGGAGAAGACATGAAAATGCTTTCGAGGAAAACATCTCCAACCAATAGTATTCTTTTATGAATATGTCATATATGTTTTTGTTTCAAATAACACTGAAATTTTATTGAACGTGGGATAATATATTTGAAACAAAATCATATATGACATATTCTTTTATGACATATTCATATGTGGTACTAAACCATAGTAAAGATGTTTTATCCCACATTCAAAATTGCTGTGAGATTATAGTCAAATTGCTACCATCCACAATGGGGTGGCTTAACTTCACAAGGTTTAGTACCTAACGGGTATCTCATTAGAGAAAATAAAAGTAGTGTTTAAAGAGAAGAGTAGCTCAAATAAACATTATCTTTCTACGTAAATCTCACACCTTTTTAATCTAAAATATTTAAAATATAATGATATATAGTTATAGATAAATAATATTGAGTTATTAGTGGTGATTTAATAAATTTTTTTTAGAGATGTTGGGTTGGGAGTTAAGAGTGATTATTAATTGTTATAATTTAAAAATCATAAATAAATTACGTGTACACGTGAGATCCTTAAGTATTAAAAAAAGTTCTCCATCGTAGATGCGCTCTCTCTCTCAAAAAAGTTATGAAAATAATCAATGGTGTGCTTCAAAAACAGAAGTTCATGATTGTCCTATACATGTCTTTATGGTTAGGTGATTATTTTAACAGAAAAAAAGGAGAATAATTAAAAGTGTGGCATCAATTTCATGATACCCAAAGGGGGTATAATCTCTTGTTTTATAGGCCTTCAAACTAAAAAAACGATCTCACATATTCATTAATACTAATAAGTTGACACCTTATACCTAGTGTCTTTGTAGCTTAAGTGTGAGATCCACGTAGAGAGATGATGCTTACTTGAGTTATCATCTTGTTATAAAGATGAAGAAGATTACGATCTTCTTCGTTTAAGGGACAACATAATCGATCATTTTGTATTCGAAAGATATTTCAAATTTCAATCCACGCAGGATACCTATTATCAAGGTGGTCCACCCTTGATCTCACCTACATATATAGCCTCTATTTATAATTTTATTTTGGCTTAATAGCAGTTTTAGCCCCTTAACTTTCCCAAAGTTGCAATTTTGGCCCCCTAAGAAAAAAAACTACAAAACCACCCCCTAAGTTTTGCACCTGTGGCAGTTTTGACCCCCAAAGTCAATTTTGACTTGGTCTACGCTGACGTGGCACCGTAAGTGAGGTGCCACATGTTATTTTTTTAATTTTTTTTTGCCTTGGGGGGCCAAAACTGCTAGAGTTGTAAAACATAGGGAACAGTTTTGTATTTTTTTTTTTAAGGGGGCAAAATCGCAACTTTAAAAAAGTTAGGGAGTTAAAACTGCTATTAAGCCAAACATTTTATTTTCACATAAGCAATAAGTGTAAATCACGACATAGTTTGTAGTTAGAACTTCGAAAATCTAAGTGAAGGCCATTTTAAGATCTTCACCTAAAGAAATAGGAATATATGTAAGTCGGGTACATAGAAACTGGACTGCATGCCTAAAAAGGTTTGGTGTGCTAATATATAAAAGTATATACTTGAAGATTAAAACTATTTATAACAATAAAATAAAAAGGAGACCAATTGTATTTTGATTAGTTAGCATTTCACACTTCAATAAGACTGTCGGCGTATATGAATAGCAATATGTGGGGTCTATTTAACGATATAATTTTAGGATAATTTATCTATAAAAAGTGTAAGATGAATTAGTCAAAGCTAACGAACATATATATGTAATGTAATGTTGTGCCGCCGTTAATGATTAAAGTATATGAGTTCTATCATGCTTAGAGTTTTCAATTTTCTAGCTTATTAAGAAAGAAGTCTTTGGTCAAAAAATAAAAGAAAGAAGTCTATCTATTTTTTTAAAATTAAAACAATGTAAGAAATTATACATAATTGGCGTGGTACACGTATATTTCTTTCAGCCAATATTCAAGCTGAAATTAAAAAGAAAACTATAGGGCATAACTACAATGCATCAACTAATTAGGCCATTTCAACCAATTATACAAGCTAGATGTCAGTGTTTTAACACTTTGGTATTTGATGCTTGTCGTTTTATTCGGGGGCTGTTGGTATTTAAATTTGATATGTGATGGCGGTCGATTGATTCGTCGTTTTTAAACTCTAACTGTTATTGGCAAAGGTTTATTTCTCATATCTTTTGTAACCTGGTTTTGCGCTCATACACGGGTTCGCCAAGTTGGGTCCGTGATTAGTGGATTTTTGTTATGATAGATTGTGGTTGATTCTCTAGGTCTGTATTTATCGATGTATCACCATTTGAGTTGTATCTGGGTCAGGTTTTATGTCCCCCAGTCTTAGTATCTCTCTTTTTATTTATTTTATTTTTCCTTTTGACTAAAAAAAAAAAACAAGTTCCATAAAATCCGTGTGTTAGACACCATGTTTGAAAAAATGCACATGCCAAATCAAAGAAGAAAATCTATTGATAAGAAATGTCGTAAACTACATTAATTCACACATGCAAGTCCTTAAAAAAAAAAAAATTAATTCACACATGCAATTATAACTTGGACCTTACCAATCAGCCTCATATAAGTCCAAAATATGATAGAATTGGCACTTTCACAAGAATGACAAAAACTCAACAAGATGTAAATCTAAATTTTCAAACAAAAATATATATCTCTCCCTTGCAAGAGAACACAAACAATAAATACAAAGAAAGTTGTAGTGTTCTTCTCAGATATGATTTAGAGAGTGAAGAAAAATAAGATAAATCTTAAAATGTGGGATGAGTTTTAAGGGGTCACAATTGCATATGGTTGCAATATTGACAGAATTACAAGAACTAAATTGGAATTTTAAAAACTTACAACTACCATTGACTCGAGGGCGAAAACATCACAACTCTCATATATATAATTAACATCTAAATTGTAGATTTTTTTGTGTGGGTACAACATCAAAATTGTAGAAATTAATCACCACAAATAGTGCTTGGAGCTAGTAACTTAATTTATTTATAATATATTAAAAAATTGTATTAATTTATAACTTAAAATCTTATACAATATGATAAATTTTGTATGATATATTCAGAAATCATCTCAACAACATATTACATTTACACATATATTATATAGTATATACAGATAGTTGATTCCTTGTATATTACACAAAATATCAATACTTCACAATAGGAAACCCTAAATTTGGTAAACTTGAATTTAATTAATATGAGACTAATATTGATGCATATGTCCTGTTAGCGCAACTCGGACGGTAAAGGATATATGTTGGAGCTAGTACGAATTCAAACCTACAACGTCCATATTCACTACATTTAAAATGTGTGCGAGTTTCGCCTCTAGACTTTTTGAAACATTAAAAAAAAAGTTATATATCACCTTTGCTGTAGGAATCCCCACAAGAATCATTGCTCAAATTAGATGGACAATTAAAAAAACCATCAGAATGAACATGTCCAAGACCAAGAGAAGAAGAACCTTGATGATTTAAGCGAATCAAATCGGCATTTGTAGCATCAAGTTCCTTTTGAAGCTTAAGGAGTTGTCTTTGAAGCACTGAAATAGCTCCAACACAACCATACACTGGATCTTTAATCCTTGCTTCAGCTTCATATGCTAGAGAATTCACTGTATCTTCTCTTTGATGAGGTAAGACTTCATTAAGAATTTTGCTAACATTACTTGCACCAAATATTTTGTGAACATTTGCAAACTTATGAGGCTCTTCTGGTGGGAAATAAGGTGCAAAGATGCAATCTTGGTTGCATTTTCTTCTTAGAAACTTGCAAGCAGCACATGGAGAATTTGAGTAGCTTGAGGCCATCATCAATATCTAATCTTAAATATCCATCACAACCCAACAAATTAAAACACAATTATTAATTATATAACCAAGCCAAAAACTATTTAAATTGACAACTTTAGTTTCAATCATAATATCAAAATAAAAACAGGGAAAAAAAATCAAAATAATAGAATTAATGATTATAAATCTAAATGAAAAAATTAATGGAAATATGATTTTATTCATTTTCACCCAACAATTGAAAAACAGTTGTTTTTTGTTTAGGGGAATTCAAAACAATTATTATATAATAAAACAAAACTAGTTGAATTGACAACTTTGATTTCATCAATATATCTAAATACTATAATTAATAACTAAAAATCAAGAAGGAAAAAGTTATAATGAAGTCTCTTTCTAATTTTCACGTCACTAAAATTTCACGTATATTTTTTCTCTTCAATAAATCCTTAACAAAATTCCCTCTACAAAAAAAATTCCTTAACAAAATTATAATTGAAAAAATCACAAAAAAAAAATAAAATTGAGGGAGAAAAACTTAAATATATATAATTCTTGGCATAATTATTTTCATATAGTATGATTCATAGAGAAATAATTAATTTAATATTCTTTAATTCCATAGATCGACATATATCTCTAAACTAAACTAGGGTTATGGTGACTTTACTTGCTTTGCTACACTCTTTCTCTCTCCTTTTCTTTCCTTTGTGATGCTCACATGGAAGTGGCTACAAGGGACAATGGAAAGACACACCTACCACTAGACATGTGGAAGTTTATCAATTTTCAACTCTTTCCATTTTGGAAGGTACATTCCATTCACCCCGAATTGCATACCTTCCAAAAAAAGAAATCAAAAACCAAAAGCATGATGAACCAAAAGCAAAACTTCAACTAAAAACCAAAGGGAGAAAAATATATATGTTTTGAGATGAAAATTATACCTGGCTTGAAACTAGGTTTAATTGAACAACATATGTAAATTTCGATCATAACCTTTTCCACCCTTAGCTAGGCTAGATCTTTCCAAGATCTACTCTAGGAGAGAGAGAGAGAGAGAGAGAGAGAGAGAGAGAGAGAGAGATTTATGAATATTAGAACCCTAGGTAGTTATAAATAGTTGAAGGACAAGATGAGAGAAATCCGCAAGTATAGTGACAACATGAGAGTGTATAGGGAGGCAAAGAGCATTTCTGGTGGTGAGAAAGAATGGAAAAGAAAGCAAACGACAAGGTGAAAAAGAAGGACAATGACATGAGCTTTTAATTATAATAATATCAAACACTATACAAGAATAGCTAGCCAAGTTTAACTTGTAATTTATTCAACAAAAAAATTAACTTGTAATAATATCCACCCCAATTGCTAGTTTATATACTAAGATAATTTCTGAGATTGTAGTTGAGAGCCGGTTATCTTAAAAGGTACTTAAACTTCTTTTTGGGAATGAGTAACTAACAAATCATGGGTAGATATTTTAGTCAACATCTATGAAATTGTTGTCCATTTCAACTTTAGGTTGTATTTTTTAGTTGTGGACTTTTTTTTGTTACATAAGATATAGGGAGAGAGTATAATGTTTCAGTCTAAGGTAGTGAAGACTATGGTTTAAAGAGCAATTACAAGTGTTTGAATGGAAATTACTTTAAGACAGATTACCAACTCGGGTGGAATTATGGAAAAGAGGTGTAATTCAAGATGTGCACCAACAATATTGTGTATTTTGCTTTAGAGAAATCGAAATACTCAGCCACTTATGTGCAAGCTGCTTAAAGTCAAAAATAATTTGGGAGCATAATTTTAAGTGGATGGATTGGATCGCAACAGATTAGAGGAGACGATTGGCTGATAATTTTCTACTTTTTAACGAGGTTTGTAAAGGAAAAAATTGTAGGAAGGTGTCTCATCTAATTTGGCTAACTACGATGTGGTGTATTTAGTTTAAACGCAATAATAATTTTTTAATGAAAAAGTAGTGAATATTGCGGAGGTGTTGATAAGATTAAGCGGATTTCATGGTCTTGGTTCATTAATAGAGAAGGAAAAAAAATAAGAATATTGTTTTCTCTAATTGGTGGACTAATCCACTTTCTTGCTTTCGATGTATTTGATCTGAATTTGTACTCAAGTTAATAAATATTCTTTGCTTATAAAAAAACAAAGAGAATTGCATTTCTTGAAGGGCACTAACGAAGCTCGAATTTGAAATCTCTTAATTTAATGTTTGTGGTTCTACCACTAAACCAAACTCTTAATGTTTCTTTAACTATGAGTTGATTCTATACGACCTAATGTCAAAAAATAAATGAATTTATCTTTTTAAATCCCTCAATGAGTTTAATTTAGATAGATAACTATTAATGTAAAAACATTGAAAAATGCTATATGTAGTGTTTTATAAGATTATTTCTATCCTATAAAATGTTTTATATGATGTATCACTTTTGAAAACAAAAGTAACAAATGTGAAATGAAACGGAAACCGGTTTTTATATAATGTATCACAAACTTATTATGATCCACATAACCGGGGTGACCCGGAGGGTGGACATGAGGGACGGCAGCTCAATGCACAATTATTTTAAGGACACCAAAATTATTATTTTTATTTAGTAGTTAGTACTATATAAATATATATTTTTTTAATTCAGTTTGATATATTATAGAGAATATATTTTTAGAAAACTTTGATTATAAATAAACTTTTGCAACAAAAAATATAAGAAGAAAACTATTGGAATAATTAAAATGGCACAATCTTAAGACCGACCCTACACATAACACAATAAGTAGCCAAAGTTTTGAGTATCATTAACCACTATTTAAAGGTATATATTTGAACACAAACGGGAGTTAATAGATGTATACAGTATATTTAACAACTTACAAATCATGCATTAAAGCATTTAAAATCATGGTTAATGATGTTAAAAATGATGCTAATTATATTTAGTGGACAGTTAACTAGATGTGAGGTCTTGTAACAAACAATCGGTAACCATGAATGACGTTAACTATTTAATTGTGGTTGATTTTTGTTGTCAAATTTATGTGTCAAAGTATCAATTTTCTGTTTGATAAGGATGTTTGTACAAGGGGGTTGAATAAACTTTTGGCCTATAGAATATATCAATTACCGAAAGTTATAAATATTTTGATTTCTTATACCCAATAAAGGTGGACAAGCATGGGAACAAAGCCCCACTCTCTCTCTGTATGACTGTTCTTATACAGTCTCATATTGACTTTTAATCGACCTCAGCTATAACAGAACTAGACTACCATTAGCCTCAACTGATAAAGTTGTAATAAAAGTTGTCATAAAATAATTGTATAAATATTATTTTTTATATTTGAAACCACCATGAATTGGATAAAATCACGGTAGCACCATAATCTTGTTGAAACTTCAAAGTGTAATTATTGTAAAATTACGATAACTCGCCATGATTTTATCAAATTCATCGTAAATCCAAACATGCATTTAAAAGGCACATACAACCTTTATTTTTGCATGGATTCTTATTAGTTTTAAGGAAAAAATATATTTCAATCACTCAAAAAAGAAAGAATGGAGGAAAAGAAAAACAAAGAGGATCCCAAAAAATATTACGAAAGTAGGAAGCTTTGCATGTCAAATATAAGGTTTTTTTTCTTAATAGCGAGGGTTTAAGCTCAACAAAGAAAGAAACTACATCCTAATAGTACGCGGAGTACAAACACTAGTTAAATCAGCTAAAAATAACATACTAATATGAGCAAGACAGTGCTCATATAACATCAAAATGAAACCTCCGTCACAAGCTATATTTGCAAGTGCATCAGCACAAGCATTAGCTTATCTGTACGTATGATAAATCCGGACCTTTGAGTTCATATCCAACAGCCTCCAAATATGTTGCAATAAACTCCAACTTGTTGGTGTTCCTATTTTCGAGGAAGAGAGAGTAGCGGCCACTACCCAAGAATCAACATGAAGCTCCACTCTATTAAATCCACGAGCTCTAGCCAGCTTCAAACCTTCAAACACACCCAGAAGCTCAGCTACATACGAATCACAGATCTACTCCCCATTTTCACCCCACAACACTCCTCCACAACTAGCTATATATCCCCCTTTAGACGCACCATCAATATTAAGACGGATCCATCCAATCTCCGGTGGCTTCCAAGATATTTTTTCCACCACTCTCCTACTACTAGCGATCATAGGATGGTTATATTGATTGTCCATGTAACAATTAACCTTCCTTGTAACCTCCCTCCAAGAGTTAAGAGGCATTGTAGCTTCACTATCATGACTCAACTTGTTTCTCCAAGACCACAAGGCATGACACCCTGTTGCCCAAAACTCATCCCAACAACCTGTATCATTCATGCCCAACTCCATGTTCATATTTAAGTCAATCCAATTCTGCAAATTTGCTTCAAAAAAGTTCTCTCTTTGATTAATCGGTCCAAAATGACCTTTTACACCGCCAATTTCTTCTTGAAGAATCTAAGCAAAAACAAATAACAAATATGAAAATTGAAGCCTTAAAGAACTCAAAATGGCACTGATAGGAAAAACCAAATCTACCTTATCATAGAACTTCTTCAAATTTTCCAGCACGATGATTAGTAGTTGTAATAGACGATGCATACTGACCACCTCCAAGTACTACCTACAAAAAACACACGGTAAGGAATAGAGAAACCATACAATGACCAGAATAACGTCGCAAATAACTGATAGAAGAAAACTAAAGTGTATATATGATTTTCATGCAGAACTATCAGAAAGGAACTATTTAGAGGTACATTTCTTTCATAAACTAAAATTCAAGCTCATTGCAACCGCATTGACACAGAGTTCTATTACATATGTCTTGATTAAAGACAATGTTTTGCTATCGCAAATCTAGTTAATAGTCAGAAGACATTCATTAATATCGTAAAAAAGAAACGAAACTGGTTAGGTGAACTGCAATAATATCATGGTAAGTTAAAGACGATAAAAAAAAGCTAAAATGACGATGATGATACCTTAGCAGACTTACCAAGGGAGTCAATCAGGAAATGTGAACCATCAACAGACCTTGCAGGGGAATCAAAATTGAAGGTGAACAATTGCTAACCACTTTGCACGTTCCATAGCTTGACCGTCTGGTTAGCACTGCCTGTAATGAGTCGACCCGAATCTTCTGCAACCATCCAAACATCGATTTAACTTACATTTCACTGCATAAAAATATTATCAACTCATCAAAATTGAAGAGAAAGAACTTACTAGAGACATCGCATCACCAGACAACATCATTATGGCCTCGATAAGTTCCCAGACGTTCACTGTTGTCAGCAAACCACGCGGCAGGGTTACGGTCTTTAGCACAAGAGAAAAGGAATGAACTTCTTATGCGCACGCGCACACATACACATAAGCCTACACAATTGCTTGATAGCATCATGATGTATTAGATACATGCTAGTTTTTTTCTTGAAAAATAAAACTGAGCTATCTTAGGATGGCCTCAATACTAAGTTATCATATATATCATCATGTCTTGGCTTGATTTTTCATGGTAAAATTGAAAAATCAAGTTTGGCGATAACTAGTTCACATGACATAGGGGTGTTTAAATACTTAAGATTGAGACATTAGCCGGTATTCGACATGTGTAGGAGTCCAACACCGACACATGCAGTTAGACTCAATAATTCTATATTCTCGAATTATTATCTGTATTGACATTGTCGGTGTTTGGTGTCAGTGTCGTGCTTCCTAGCTAAACCTTAATTGCTAGAAACAACCATTCAATGGTTGCATCCTGGTCCATGGGGATACATTAAGAAGGGCTGAGTTGGTTTCTGCCATTTTTACTTGGTTTCGATAAGCAGCTTTTGTCACCAATCCCATTGGTCAGTGACAGAAAACAATGTCTTATATGGATAATCTTGATGAAAGTTAATTTTGAGCTTAAGCTAATTGAGAGTTTTACTTTTAATTTAAAATTTAAGTGTTATATTTTATTTCAAGAAATAATTGAAACACAAATAATATATCATCAAATTTAAATTGAAAAATGACTATTAGATAAATCATACACAGCTGATTTCCTTTCATTATCATGTGTGAAGTGTTTTTGTGAAGTATTTTTCTTGGGGTCATATATCAATCACCATGAAATACCAACAACCAACTACAGGCATATCAATCACCAAGACACCAAAAATCAACTACATGCATGACTATCAAATATATTCTCCCTGATTTCCATGTACTAAATATGTCACATGTTAAGTGATAATGATCATTATATATGTTAGAAATACACAATGGTTGTAAATTCTAAAATATATTGCATTCATCTATTATATATCTATCATATATCGAATAATTTTTTTAAAAAAAAAATAACAGCATACAATTTTGTAACATTCCATTCTTTTTTAAGGAAAAAAAATTATAAATTCATGTGGTTACTACTTTGAACATAATCACGTTTTTTTTTTTTTTTTTTAATATTATCTCTTTTCGTCTATTCTTTTAAATTCTCCTCTTTTTTTTTCTTTCCTCTTCTAGAAATTCCTCAAACTCAATGGTTTAGGCAAAGCTGCAAATTGTTCAAATGGATTAGAGAGATAAATTAATTTTTTATAACTTTAAAGATTGAAATAGCCAAACACCTTCTAGTGAAATAAGGCTTGGTACCTCTAACAAAATATGTTTCAATCTAGTGATAAAAAACTGACCACATTAATGGCATGTATAGTGCAAAGTATTTAGAAGAAGGAAAGAACCAACGTAGACTTAAAAAGAAAAAAATGGGTTAGAATCAATTAAAATAGATCGGCGAAAATAAAAACATCATTTAACACATCTATGCACCTGATTTAGCATATCATTAATATAGTTTTTTTTTTTGACAAAACATATCATTAACATAGTTGCATTTCAAATTTTGGTAGGTTGCATTTATTCACAAATCTGATCCTGGAAATAGTACTTTGGTCAAAATATCTTTTTTTGTATAATAAAAAATTTCATTGATCATCTAGCTAAAAAAATATATGATATACATACCAAACATAGGTGGATTCTAGGGTGAGGATCCAATTAGGTCCCTCACCGGTGAACCACGAGAAAAACACCAATAGATTAAATAAGTGGTTCAGATTTATTAAAATTAAAAGAGGGAACATGTAGAACTGCTCACATTCAATCATATCCTGCAATGGTTTCACCCGTTGTTAACTGTAATTAATTGTTACGAACCGAACCGAACAGAATCAAACAATTACAAATCAATTAATTCTTTTTCACACAAAAATCTGAACCCTTTATCTAAACCCTAATCCCATTTCAAATTATCCGAACCAATAAAAGTTAGTGTTATCCAAACTCAAATTGTTAATACATTTGAGTTAGAAATTAGTGTTTACCAGGTACTTTTTACTAGACCGAGTTCCGAATAGACTGAATTTCTGCATTACCTATTGTTCACTATAATTCTAGACGTGATTTATTTAACAGAAACAATTATGTTGAAGTTGCACTTAGTTCATGTTGATTTATTCATTTTAAAATGTCAAGCTACTTCTGTCAAAAGGTAAGTATAAGGGACACCTTCTTTTGGTTGGCTCCATTTTGGATAGTCTGTTTGGATGAATTCTTTTATTGGATTGCAATAATTTCACAGTTGAACAGGGATTAGGGTTTAGAAAAAGGGTTCATATTTTTGTGTGAAAAAGAATTAATTGATTTGTAATGGTTTGGTTCGGTTCGGTTCGTAACAATTAATTACGATTAACAACAGGTGAAACCATTGCAGGATATGATTGAATGTGAGCAGTTCTACATGTTCCCTCTTTTAATTTTAATAAATCTGAACCACTTATTTAATCTATTGGTGTTTTTCTCGTGGTTCACCGGTAAGGGACCTAATTGGACCCTCACCCTAGAATCCACCACCAAACATAATAGATTTAGATTTGGAACCAAAATATATTTTTTTTTAACTAATTTGGAACCAAAACACTACAAGAGAATCTGAGATTTGCTACCATCACTGTGCTAGGAAATTATAATGGTAGGGAATATTAACATAATTAGCTACCATTTGATAGAAATATGTTTTATTTTGAATTTTTTATATATAAATAAATTATTGTCAAAAATCATTTTTGTTTAAAACAAAAAACACACTGTCGTCTACCCAAAAAAACAACACACTCTCTTCTCTCTCTCGTGAAAAAGAAAACGAAACACAGCACCGTGAAACCCGATCGCGATTCGTCATCTCCGATCAATTTCTGATCAAATCCGTCATCTCACAATTCTACGGTATTTCACGCCGGAAACTCCTCTTTCAATTCTGAATCTCACAATTCTACGGTATTTAGCTCCTATGTCTCTATTGTTCTTAATTTCAAGCAAACTTTTCAGGTTTTGATTTTTGATTTTATCAGCTTGAATCGGTAGAATGATTTGATGTAACTTGAATTGATTTTTGTGTATATATGATTTGATTGATTCGAAGAATTTTTTAGCATAATCTGATAAGCAGCTTGTGTAAATATGATATGTTATGATGATTGTATAAGTATCAGATAAGTACATAATCTGTCATAGAAATAGTTTATACATAAGCATTAGATTATAGCTTATGATAGCAACTTATGGCTTATACATAAGCATTAGATTATAGCTTATAATAGTTTGTACAACGCTGCTATAGCTGAGATTATTTTCACAAGCTCTCCAAGATAGCTTATGAAAGCAGCTTATGGCTTATATGCAAACAAATTTAAAGACAAGTGAAGATAGTTAACCATTCCTAATTTAATGGACAAGTGCAACTTATGTCTATATTTTCTAGATCCTAATTTAACCATTCCTTGTTGATTTAGTCAAAAGTTAATTAAAGGGACATTGAGCACGTATTAGCTAATTTATATAAAAGGTGTATCCAATTATTTATTTGTC
>Ga0315915_1003181_pt1 | contig 20887 bp, 9 predicted proteins | sample MpolbnodulesMG_FD_207738 | JGI IMG/M metagenome (GOLD analysis project Ga0315915, IMG submission 207738) | Medicago polymorpha root nodule microbial communities from Los Angeles, California, United States - branched nodules | ecosystem: Host-associated > Plants > Roots > Nodule | place: USA... | reverse complement strand
ATTTTTTTTTTAAAATAAAATATATATTATAAAAAAAAATATTCAAAAAAAAAAATCCCACAACCAATGACAAAGTGACACGTGTCCAAAGTTAACACGTGTCACCTTGTCATTGGGTCTGGGAATTTTTTTAAAAAAAAAATATATATATTATAAAAAAAAATATTCAAAAAAAAATAAAATCTCAGAGCCAATGACAAGGTGACACGTGTCCAGGAGTTAACTTTTTTTTTAAACCCTAACGGAAACCTAACAGAAAGGACCAAAACGAGACTAAAAAAAAACTTAAAATCCTCAAACAATCTTTTTTTTAGTTAAGGGACCAAAGCGATACCAACTAAATACTTAAGGGACCAAAATAGCATTTAAGCCTATATTTTAATGAGAGCTTTTTCTACTACTTACAAATAGTCCTAATACAAATGAAAATAAAATCAAAGACTTGAAAGCTTGAATCTTCTTTTCCGCTTTTTGCATAGTTGTTCTTCTAGGACTTCTTTTGTCCATCATCAAAATCAAAGTATTCATGTCAAGGCATATATTCACACATGCCACGATCTTCACACATTTTCTTTAATGTTATTTGGCTTGCCTGTGTCTGGGTTATCTGGAAGGTACGAAATAATCATATCTTTAAAAATATGGCTTCTGACCATTCAGCTCTCGTTGAGAATGTTAAGCTCAATTCCTTCATGTGTATGAAATCTAAACAGATGTCGTTTATTTACAGTTTTCATGATTGGTGGAAACATCCGCTTTTGTGTATGGGTGTCCACTTGTAATTATCTTTTTTGTGTTTTGATGATGTCTTTGCTTTTATGGCATCGGTGACATTGTAACTCTTTGCGAGCTGTCATCTTTGCACACTTTGTGTGGGATGATCAGCCATTGTTATTAATACATCTCATTTTGACTTGTTCAAAAAAAACGCAAGAAGAAAATAATTCGAATAATTAAAAGAGCATAACTATATTTTGTTTAGTCTGGACACTAAAAAATTTAGGACCGACTGACCATGATATATGCATAAATAGAAAAAGTATGAAAAATAAAATATATTTTTAAAATCATCAACTAATATATACTCTATGTGTTCAATGATTTTTATTTGAGGTTAGGACTATATAAGTATTTTCCACAAAATGATCAGGAGATGTTTGTGAATCTCTATTTTATTTTATTTTATTTTATTCAACTTTTATCTTTAAAACTCTTTGCTGTATTATGACTCCAACTTTTGTATATATTATTATAATAATTTGACTTAAATTTAATGTACTTGTTGAACATACAATATAAAATGATTAGGATACTATTTTTTTTTGACAAAAACAAAATGATATTTATTCATTCAAATTGATAAAGTACATCATTCAACACCGCTAAAAACGTAAAAGATGAATCTGCGAACAAACTCACAACATTCAAGTTTGTAGCATACAACGGCATAATACCTACAAAAATATATGATAAAATTAAGTCAAACCCATGCTTACGGATCTGCAACGTTGGTTTGTTGTGATGAAATGCTAGAAGTGGAAACTTTTGTGTTTTTGCATAAAATTCATCTTACACAAGAGAATATGCATGAAAAGGGAAATTCTGCTTACGTCCTTCTGCCCATGCATATTAATAATTTGGTCCAAGAGACCATGCGTGTAGGCCAAGTAGTTACTCTTTTCTAAAAATTAGCAAAGAATACCTTATACCTCTCTTTTATGAAAAGCAATTTTTTGTATTTTTGTTTATCAAATCTTCATCTTAATAATACTAATAATGTATGTAAAATAAAGTGGTTTTGTAATTTTAATTTTTTTTCTAAGGAAAAAATTATCTATATTTATACTATATATAAAGAAAATAACTCGCTGGTTTTTTCTCTTTTCAAAAATGTCCTCAATTTTCAATATAAATAAATAACACATGTAACAAATAGATAAGAATAAATTTAAATATTAAAAAAATATGTAACAAATACAATATGAATATATATATGTCTGGTTTTTTTTCCTTTATCATTTAAAAAGAGTGACAAACTAAATGAGTATATTTATACTTACTTTTTCATTATCTCAATTATAATTTAAACAACTTTTTTTATGATAAGATTGTTATTGGTGTCATTAAAAAAATAGATTGTATTTATTTGTTATATCGTTGATGTCATTGAAATAGATAAATTAAACGTCGTTAGTTTAGTTTGTTATAATTTGAATGCAACAAACATTTATATTTTTACTTTTAATCAAAGTTTCATAAAAAAAATACTGTTTATAATTTTCAAACGTTAGCGCAATAAAATGAGTGTCCGTCTTTCCGCTAGTGTTATTATAAAGGAGATATAATCTCTCAACGCCAATTGTAACTATTTCTTATATATGGATTAATATGACTGTAAATAAGTAAATTGAATGACTAATATGACATTATTAACGAAACAATTTAACGTTAGATATTATTTTGACTAATAGAATGTACAATCAAGGATTATTTTGGTTTTTGATACATTAAAAAAAATATTATGACTACTCGTTACATATTCAAAGACAAAAACGACTATTTACTCTATTATAAAACAATATTTGAAATAAACAATATTTTAGTTCTGTGAGACCAAATTTAGTTCCAAAAAATAAACTAAACCTGGGAAAAGAAGCCGGACAACATATATAGTACTCAAATCAATGGAATTATTATTTTTGAAGGAAAATCAATGGAATTATTGTTTTTTTAAATAATCACCATGTCACATAAAACGATCTCTCGAAAGAAAAATAACCACACAGCAATTTTCAAACGAAACAAACTTAATATGGGATCCAATGCAGTTAAAGCTTATCCAATCATATGGTACGAGGAATAACAATAAGATATGAAGAATAATAGTATCAATGTCAACGTGAAACATTAGTGTGCCTATAAGGTTGAGGAGATCATAGTTACACTTGGTTTCGATGGCTCATGTACGATGGATATAATTAGGAGAAGCAGACAAGTAGTTTGTTTTTGGAGGTTATCCTCTGAAAGTCAACTGATAAATTATTCAACAAATTTGATCAACATGGTGATTAGAAATCAACGTTTTTTTATCGGTGGTCTTAGAAATCATGGCTCGTCAGAAGTAATGAGTGTTATAAGATGGAACTGCTCTGACCTTAGCACCCGAGTGCAATTTCTATATTTTCAAGGACCTCGTTCGGAAGCAAGCATAAACCTATGGCAATCTTTCTTTGTTTAATATTATTACGCAAATAAGATTGAGAATGTAAGAGTTAATTGAAGATGTCAGAGTTAGACTTAGTTACGAAGTAGATGGCTCATCTGCGATGAATATAATTCAGAGGAGCGAAGAACTAGCATATTTATTATGGCAAATGTTAACATGTGTTCCAAGGGCATATGTTAGGGAATTTAAAAAAGAAATAATTGTCTTAAAAGTTGTGCATTCAACTTTATTCAACTTTTCAAAGTCAAATTTTTGTTTGATATGAATGTTTTAATCTTATTGCTTTTAACCACTTAAAAGAAAATTATTTTCAATTAAATTCACTAAAGAAATTATACACTACGCCTTTTTTGTTTGAATAATGCTAAACTTTAATAATGCAGTTTAACAAATACTACTACGTACACCATTATTTGCGTGCTAACCATAGTTTGTTTTTATGTTGAGCTGTATTTGTAACAAACTTCATGTTCTAGAATCTACTACCTCCATTTCTTAATTTATAATACTCTTTTAACTGAAATATTGAAGCAAATATTAAGTTCTTTGTTATTGGATTTGGATTATAGTACTGTAATATCAGTAACGGAAACAAATTATTTTTTTAAAAGGAAAAACAAATAATTTATTCTAATGCATAAATAGGCATTTAGAAATCTGGTTAGGTTATAACAAACCGATCAATTTTACGTACTAGTGTGTGACACTACTCTTACTCTACGTGATTAAAAATGAGAGGTAAATTTGTTTGGTAAAGTCCATTTAAACACATACATATAAATAGAAAAAATATGAAAAAGAAAATAATCAAATAATACATATTTTTAAAATCAATAAATTATATATATATTTTGTGTCCGTTTAATGATTTTTATTTGATGTTGTGACTATATAATATATTTTAGAAAATAATCAGAAGATATTTGTGAATCTCTATTTTATGTTATACTACTTTTATCTTTGAAACTCTTAGTTATATGGTTGATGACCATCATGACCGAAGATGTTTGATATTATCGTTGTTGTGTACAAATGTGAGTTATACGTCCCACATCGGATAAAAGAGTAAAGGTCAAACACCTTATAAGTAAGAGGACCCATAAACTCATTGGGTAAGATTGTGGTGTCTCTCTTGTTTATGTGGTTGTTCTAGCCTCGATGTGGATGGTCCCCCGAGCTCCCTCACTGACCCAACAATTATGACTCCCAAAAGGAATAGAACATCTGTATATAGTATAATAATTTAACTTAAATTGTTGGTACTTGTAGAACATACAATAAAGAATTATTACGAAACTTGTTCTGCAATTTTTTAGCTGTGTTGTTTGCTTGACGACATGATATAATATGATTTTCTTAAAGTATCTACAATGATAATAAAATATGAAGGGTCGTTAAATATGTTGGTAACTAATAAATACTTTTTTTTCTTTTTCAGATGGGGTCTATAACAAATTGAAGTTCTTACTAAGTTGAGGACTATCCATTGAAGATTCCCTTAGTTCATTCATATATATTATTTAACATCAAACTCCACTTTGAAATTTTGGTTAAGTGTAAAAAGAATGTGTATTTGAACTCAAACGTGAAAGTTTTTCTTTGAAACACACGTTTGAATTTTACTTTGATAATTATAGAAATTTTTCGAGTCAATATTACTCGTTAATTGATTAGTAAATTATTTTAGATTTTTTTTGTCGAAATAACTTTTCATGTTTGAACGTAAAATAATGTTCAGTATTAGGTCCATGAAATTAACGTAAAATAATGGGTTTTGTCACAAGCATTAGATGAGGTCCATGAAATTAACCAAGACAACTTTAATTGAGGTGTGAGTTTAATTCACAGTTTGCCCTGTTTAATTGTAAAATTAATACACACGTGAAGTTATTTTTAAAAAATAAAATGAAAAAGCCACTAATTTTTTTATATTGTTTTTTTTTACAAGTTTATATTGTTAAAATGCTACTATTGATAATAGTTAAGTAACTTATACTCAAATTTGGATCTCTATGTTTTTGTTTACTACTTTTTGGTGATTTTGGGTTTAAAAAGGAGATATAATGTAGAAAATATGATGAAAGAATGAGATAGAAAAAATGAGAGAAATAGGAAGAAACTTATCGTGAATTTATGAAATTTGAATATTTTTCTGAGGGATGATATTTGAATTACTTATTTAGAGTAAACCCAAGATATGAAAATTTTTATCATAAATTAAATATCAAAATTAAGGAAATTCTGTTTTTGGATAAATAGAGGGTCGAAGTAAAAAAAAAATCGTAATTAAGTGCTAAGTAGTAATCCTCTTGTGTTAGATCCTCTTTAGTGAGTTATATTACTTAGTGATTCTGGTTTTCAGGGCCGTTCTTGTGGGGTGCAAACAACTCTACTGAGTTTGGCTTCTAAAATTTAGGGGCCCAAATTTATTTATTTTTTTTATATACTGTATATAAAATATTAATATATAGAAGTAGTGTGGAAGTTGTGCATTGTCCTAGCGGTACAAACAGTTATTTTTGTTCCCTTGGTCTCTGGTTCAACACTCAAGAAGCCAAGATTCACTTTTTTTGTTTAATTATAAATTTTCCTTTAATCTTTTCATTTTTTCTTCTTTGATTAATTTTTCTTTTCCTTCTTATCTTTTTTCTCTTTTAATTTTATTTTAGTATGAGAGGGCTTCGATTCAGACATAATTTATTGTGCATTTGAGTCTCATCATTCCTCAATATCCCCTCCAATTCAGTCAAATTCTCCTTAACATATTGGATTATATATTTACAAATAAAAACATTATATAATTTTTTTTTGTTATAGCACTTGTAATATTTAGTCCATACTTATCATATAAAATAGTAAAGCTCTAGGCCTCTAACAACAAACATTATTTTTTTAAAAATAACAAACATTATAATTATTCTCTCAAATAAAACATTTTACAGATCTTATTTTCAATTTAAATAGATGATTGCTCTTTTAAAAAACAATTAAATTTTTATTTTATAAGGGGCTTATTTTTACTGGAGAATCGAGCCTCCAGTTACATAGGAACGGCCCCGCTGGTTTTCTTTAGCTAGTATTTTTGTTTATTCTTTTTTGTTGGTCTTTCATCGTAATATTGGATGTAGGTACTTCTGAATCATGACCTTGTATTTATTTTCTTGGATAGGATTTCATTTTGGGTTAATATACTTCTTTTTGGCTTTTCCAAAACAAAACAAAAAACCTATATAATTTTAATTCCGAGAAAATCAACAAGTAATAAAGGTGTAATGTGAGATCTATAAGAAAGTGAATGCTAGAGAGTGTGTTGCTAACATGCCAATTTAAATATTTTTTTAAAAAGATAAAGCCAATATATTTGTATTATTCTATATCTCCATATTTTATTTTCATCTCCGACGTCAGAGTTTCTACTTCTCTTCCGCGGTGTTCTTCGTTTCTTAAAACAAAAATACAAGTTTCTCTTCCGACGACAGTGTGTTTCCGTCGTCGTTGTTTGTTTTTTAAAACAAAAATACGAGTTTCTCTTCCGACGACGGCGTGTTTCCGCCGCTGTTGTCAGTTGTTAATAAACTAGTAATATCTTCGACGTCGACGGTTCTGTGCTTCTGCCGCCATCATCGTCATTTTTTTAAAACACAGCAAATTTGAGTTTTGTACTTCTCTTCCGACGCTAGCGGTTATTTGTTTTCGTCGTCGTCGGATTTTGAGTTTTGAAAACGTAGTAACATGTATGACGACGCCGGTGATTATGTTTCCGCCGTCGTCGTTGGTAACGAGTTTTGAGTTTTGAAAACGTAGTAACGAGTTTCGCCGGCGTTCTGACGAGCATAGAGAACATAATGTTCCGTCCACTGTTTTGTGTTGTTGATTGACTTCCCGTCGAAGCTTATCAATTTAAAAGATATCTGATGCATTTTTTTTGTTCCAACTGCTTATAGATACTTACAACTATAATGTTGATTTTTTGATAACTTTTTTTTGTTAAATATAGTTGAATCAAAATGGGTTTTGAGGAGCTAGAGGTTGAAGTGAAGCGTCTTTTTGTTGTTGTGGAGGAAAAATCAGAATTGAAGTATCTGGCAGAAATTATGGAGAAAAATAATGTTGAGGTTCTTAAGAAGATTGATGAGCTTAAGGAGGACATGAGAGTGAAACAACAACATCAGGCACTTGCATGCACCATTGCCTTTTCCACTCAAGAAAGAATTAAGATGACTGGATCATGAGTTGTGCTATTTGATGAAGGAACAAATGAGGTATTATACAAAACAAAATATATAATATAATAAAATCTAAGTGAGTTGTTGCATTAATTTGAGTTGTTGCATTATTTTTTAGTTGTTTCTGTTGCGGAAATCAATGGGGTATCTTAAAGAAAAAATGTCAAGGTCAGTGTTACCTGTCTTTCATGCATTGATTCTAAGCATGACTTATGCTAAAGAAAATGGTTATAAGCATGTGAAGGCAATTGGAAACTGTGTGGATCTTAATAACATGGTATTATTATTATTATTATTAAAACTTAAAATTGTGTTATTGTTTATTTTATTTTTTTTAACGGTATGGCAAACCGTGGAAGTTACTGAGTTTTGAATACGTAGTAACGAGTATCGCCGACGCTCCGGTGAACACAGAGAGCATAATATTCTGGCCACTGTTTTGTGTTATTGATTGGCTTCCCATCGAATCTTATCGATTTAAAAAATATTTGATGTTTTTTTTTGTTCGAATTGCTTATAGATACTTACAATTGTAATGTTGATTTTTTTTTTGTTAAATATAGTTGGATCAGAATGGGTTTTGAGGAGCTAGAGGTTGAATTGAAGCGTCTTTGTGTTGTTGTGGAGGAAAAATCAGAATTGAAGTATCTAACTGAAATTTTGGAGAAAAATAATGTTGAGGTTCTTAAGAATATTGATGAGCTTAAAGAGGATATGTGAGTGAAACAACAAAATCAGCGACTTGCATGCACGATTGCCTTTTCCACTCAAGAAAGAACTAAGATGACTAGATATATAATCCAAAACAAAATAATATAATATAATAAAACCTAAGTGGGTTGTTGCAATATTTTTTAGTTGTTTCTGTTGCGGAAATCAATGAGGTATCTTACAGAAAAAATGTCAAGGTCAGTTGTACCTGCCTTTCATGGATTGATTCTTGGCATGACTTATGCTAAAGAAAAGGGTTATAAGCATGTGAAGGCAATTGGAAACTTTGTGTATCTTCATAACATGGTATTATTATTATTAAAACTTAAAATTGTGTTATTGTTTATTATTTTTTTCAATAGTATGACAAACCGTGGAAGTTAACAGATAAGGATAAGGATATAAGGGACTTTTGCATAAAGGATACGGACATTCAAAAGAGTTTTGAGTCTTTTACCATCCGTCTAGTTCATGAGGTATTCATTTATTTTAGAATTTAGTCTGTTTAATTGAGCGGAGAGAGGGAAGAGAGCTCTGTGTGAGAGGGAGGGAAAATGGTTTGGTCAGAAAAAAAATTTAATTAAACAAAAGTGTGTTAATCTAACATAACTCTTTAATTTATGTTAGTATTAGATGTTTAGTTTAATACCAGTTTTTAATTATTGCATTTGTTTTGTTAGGATTGTTAAATTTGGTATTATATTATTTGCATAACATCTATGCTAATGTTATGCTACTGATCGTTTTAGGACGACAATGCATATTCATGTGAAAGACATAAAATTCATTGGTTCTCAAATGTTCAAAAAAAAGTTTGTTTATATATATATATATAAACAAACAATCACATTGTTAGTTATAAATCATTACCTTGAAACAATTTAACTTTTACCAACATAATGACGACAACAACAATATTTTAAGATTCACTAGAAGATAGAAAAGAGTTCAACTCTTCAACTTCAACATACTCTCCAAAAAAAGAACTTTTAAAGCGATTCCTATTCAAAATTGTGAAAGATTATAAAAATACAAAATATTATAATACATGTTGAAAAAAATACAGTTGCAAAATATCAAGCTTATCCATTTGAATTTAGTTCAATGACATTCTTCTTAGTTTTTTCACCATCTCTTTCATATTCTCTTTCAACACTCACTCCAGAAATGACTCCAATTACTTATACATATCTTTATACTAACAATTGAGAGTTTTTAGAAAGAGCCTATTTCAAGGATCCTCTCCTCTAAAATGTCCACATCATCATAATCTTACTTCACATTTGTTCCAAAAATTTCTCCTAATTTTTAATACAAACTAAATAATAATAATTATTATTATTATTATTAAAAAACTGTTTTTTCTTTAACATTAAATTGTACATAAAATACATAGTTGGTTACAATCGAATAAATATTAATATAATTATTGTTTCAATTAAGATTTATATGTTACATTAAAAAATTGGTACATTACAAACAAATAATTATTAATATAATTAGTGTTTCGATTAACATTTGTAGGTTACAAAATTATAATAAATATCATAACTAATAATTTATAAGTTACTATTAAATTTCAATTGTTATGTAATTAATTCTTTGTATGTTACATCAAATAAAATTTAATTTTTTTAATACATGTTTTACAATATTAAAGATATTAACAATGTTAATTTTAAAATGGTTAAATTAATAATTAATAGATAATAATCGTCATGATATTATTTTTGTATATAAATAGTCACATTTTAGGGTACAACTAATCCACAATCAAAACAATATTCTTATTCATCTATTCTATAATTCTCTGAAGCACGACTTCATTTCTGACGTGTCACCTAAAATAAAATTGTGGATATTGGTTGTGAATGTTGTGCGTGCTAGGTTGGTTCTAATGGATCGAAACATATTTTCTTTCATATCATTTTTGTTTTTTGTATTTTTTTTATTTGAAATATGATGTTTTAATCTTTGTTATGTAGAGTGACCGAATTGGTGCTTCTATATGAAGAACATTGATTATAAGTTCAAGGAGCAACTCCAAGAGGAAATGGTGTACAACATTTCCTCATTTGATGTTGGTTCCAAATTATAAACACAATTGACCAATCAAATTATCAAAATAGAGAGAACATGTTATTAAGTGATTTTATATGGCTTAGGTTGTCTCTTCTCATATCATTATTTCATGTATTTTTCTATTTTACAAAAAAAAGTTCAAGTACTAGACATTGAATTTATAATTTACATTTAATTATACATTTTTTTTGTACGTCTTAATACTTCAATGGTATTCTATGTCAATTTTGTTAAATTCAATTGAGATGTTACATATGTGTTTCATGTTGATTTGTCTGCTACTTTACACAAATGTTTTAGTTCAAGATAGAAGCCCTTATGTGTGTTCACAACAACATGTTTCACGTGAAAATAGTTCTATCAAATTTTTAAAATAATTTATTACTTGCATGAAAAATTAAATAAACGTTCAAATTTATTAACGCGTAATAAAATTTGGTCAATTACATTCAAATAATAATTAGTAGAAAAAACATTACAATGAGTCAGACATAGAATATTATTGAAGTATTAAGACATACAAAAAACTATTATTATTATTATTATTATTAAAACTTAAAATTGTGTTATTGTTTATTTTATTTTCTTCAACAATATGGCAAACCGTGGAAGTTATTGAGTTTTGAATACGTAGTAACGAGTATCGTGGTAAGCACAAAGAGCATAGTGTTCCGGCTACTGTTTTGTGTTGTTGATTGGCTTCCCGTCGAAGCTTATTGATTTAAAAGATATTTAATGCATTTTTTTTGTTCGAATTGCTTATAGATACTTACAACTGTAATGTTGATTTTTTTTTTGTTAAATGTAGTTGGATCAGAATGGGTTTTGAGGAGCTAGAGGTTGAATTGAAGCGTCTTTGTATTGTTGTGGAGGAAAAATCAGAATTGAAGTATCTGACTGAAATTTTGGAGAAAAATAATATTGAGGTTTTTAAAAAGATTGATGAGCTTAAGGAGGATATGAGAGTGAAACAACAAAATCAGCCACATGAACCATTTCCTTTTCCACTCAAGAAAGAACTAAGATGACTGGATCAGGAGTTATGCTCTTTGATGAAGGGACTGATCAGGTATCATTGAAAACAAAATATATAATATAATAAAACATAAGTAAGTTGTTGCATTAATTTGAGTTGTTGCAATATTTTTTTAGTTGTTTTTGCATGCGGTAGCCAAGGTTACCCGAAAAAAAAAATATTTTTCTTGAATGAATTGGTATGTTAAGATTTAATTATTGTATTTGTTCTGTTAGGATTGTTAATATATATCACACTCTTGCATTTAGATAATAAAATTATTATTTAAAAAATAAACAAAAGTTAAGAAATAAGTTGTTATGAAGATAAAGTTACCAAGGTTAGAACTAACCATAGTTCGATAATTGTTTGAAATCAACTTGACAATACATATAGTGTGAGACTGTGACTAAGTGCGATTTCATCCTCAGAAAAAGAGAGAAACACAACTACCAAAAATAGGTACTGTGAGATAAAGCCAAAATATTTGTATTATTTTATATCTCCGTATTTTATTTTTATCTCCGACGACGGAGTTTCTACTTCTCTTCCGCCGTCATTGTTTGTTTATTAAAACAAAAATACGAGTTTCTTTTTCGACGACAGCGTGTTTCCGTCGGTGTTGTTCGTTTTTAAAACAAAAATGCGAGTTTCTCTTCAGAAAAAAAATTTAATTAAAGAAAAATGTGTCAATCTAACATAACTCTTTGATTTATGTTATTACTAGATGTTTAGTTTAGTACCAATATTTAATTATTACATTTGTTCTGTTAGGATTGTTAAATTTGGTATTATATCCTTTGCATAACATCTATGCTAATGCTATGCTACTGATCGTTTCAGGACAACAATGCATATGCACGTGAAAATGCAAAAGAGGCTGCAATTCTTGACTGTTAGACATAAAACTATTTTTAGTAATGTTTATTTGATTTTTGATATTTATTTGGTAGGGGAACGACATAAGGTTAAAAAAAATCTTTTTTTTTTTGTTGTTGTAGCTAATTCTCGTGTTCAAGTAACACGCCTGCCAAAGTCTGAGTGACATAGGAAGCAAACTATTGGCACTGCACTGTTACATTGCTTAACATCTATGTAATTTTTAAAAAAACAATTGTTCTGGTGCTATATTTTTATGCGCATGTTAGTCTACTTCTACTATTGTACTGCTAGATGCTATTACTTCTCTTTTGTTGTTATATGTTAGAATTTTTTTCAAATATTTTATTGCTGCAATCAGTTGTGACTTTTGGTTTTATTAAGACGGAATGTTGTTGTGTTTCATTTGAGTATGTTTGATACGATAAATGTGATCAACCAATGATGATCTTTAGAACATCTTATGATGATTTGTGTAAAAACAACGAATGTGTAGGCTCGACCGCTAGAGTCCACGATGGATGATACCTATGATTAAATGATTATGAATAGAGACTAAACCCCTTTGCCATCACTCTCACTTCATTTGTGGTTTGCCCCTGTTGATAACCGCAAATCACAGAGCTTCTGATAAGGTAAAACAAGACTCTAGTCTCGAATCTCGACAAATCCGAGTAGTAGTGATTATGTCTTCAAGTAAATGTGTTCTACTTTGATATAGTAACTTATTTAATAATTTTATATGTAATATCAGCGCCTATTATATGATTTGGAACCTTACTATTTAGTGTTTTTCGGCTTGAATTAGTTGTACGTACAACAATTTCTTTTGGTTTTAGATTGGAGAAATGATATTTGTACAACCATTTTTATACAACTTTTGTAGAACTTTCTCTCTTCATTTTTCTCTCTCTATTGTTTTTGACCAATGAGAAAAGAGAACAAAAGGTTGTCCCAAAAGTTGTATCAAAAGAGTTGTTCAAATATCATTACTCTTTAGATTGATGTTGGTTTTGCGTTTGTTTAGTTTATTTCTAAAATAATGAATCGAAGTGTTTGTTCTAAGCGAATGACACTGATTAAAGGTTGATTGCATTTGGATTTTTTTTTGTGGTCAAATTACATTTTGGATCTTTGATGTTTCGATTTTATATGATTATTCATCGTCATTAATTTAGGGTGAAGCTTATATTACTTTTAATTTTATTTCACCATCTAAGTGGATTCATAACATATATTTTGAGTGAAACAAAATTAACTTCCCGTTTTTATGACCATATTTGCCTTTTGTCATGTTATTTCGGTTTTCTTTTTATTTGTTCCATAGGACTTGTATTTGATTTGATTTATTTTGAAATTGCATGCGTCATATATTACCTAAGGCTTTTTTCCTTTGAATCAAATTAAATTTATTGAAGTTGTGAATCATGTACTCATGTCACTTGACATGCTGTTGAATGTCTAATTCGTTATATCTTTTGCTTACATGATTTATTGATTGATTAAAGATATGTCTTTGTGACTTGTCTTTTATGAGTTTGTTAGAGTTTATTATACACTACATGCTAGTTTATGATAGTGTCTTTTGACAAATTTAAGCATATAAAATGGGAGATAAACAAACAAATTTAAATTCCGATTTAAATATCAAATTGTCACAAAATTTGTGTGAGTACCATAGTAGGTATGATCAGGTGCGGATCCATGTTGGGGCAGCTCCACATGCTTTTTCCTCTTTTTTATTTTATTTATGTTTATAATAGGTAAAACGCAGCAGTAGAAAACTGAACTTTTACAATGTGTTTCAAGCTTGAGTCCCGCAAAGTCATTTGCAGCTTTTGATGTGAACAAGTTATTGAGGATGATTGAGTTTTATCCAAGTTATTTTATAGATGTGTCGAAAGTGGCGTTACGCACTCAACTTAAGAATTATGTTACATATGTTCGATCTGACCCAAAATTTGCTAAGTTGAAACAGCTTTCAGATCTTTGTGCAAAACATGTGGAAACAAATAAGTGCAACATATTTGCTATGATTTGTTTATAACCTCTTGAAGTTGGTTTTGCTCTTGTCGGTAGCAACTGCAAGTGTTGAACGTGTTTTTTCAGATATGAAAGTTGTGAAGAGTAACCATGTAACAAAATGGATGATTAGTGGCTAAATGTCCGTCTTGTAACTTATATATAGAAAGAGATGTTCTTTTAACAATTAACAATGATGTCATTTTAGCTCATTTTCAACAAATGTATATAAGACGATTTTCATTGTAGTATATTGTAATATTATTTCTTATTTTTAATATAGTTTGCATTATTGTTTTTTGAAATTGTAGTTCCACATGTACCTAAAGTCTGGATCCGTCCCCGAGTATGATAATTAAATCTTGGGTGGCCTCATTCAACATTAAGTGCTTTGGCAAAACACATTATTAGGAACAACCAGCGGTATCGCAAGCCTAATTTCAATGGGCATTTTACTTGCAAGAGTTGGTTTCTACTCCAATTACTTTCAATGGTATCACTAGCCTTATATACAACATATAGACATCAGTTGAATGATACCATAAGACATAGTTTTGAAAACCAGCAAGGTAAACATATTACCGCTGCACCATTAAACATCTATTAGAAAGGAATTGCTTTTGGTACATTATATAAGCGCATCTTGAAATAGGAAATCAATATCATACAAATCATTAAATTGTGACCTTAAAACAATATACAATAATTTCATAAACATTTTACTTGTCAAAAAAGAGAAAAATTCATAAATATTTTACTTGATTATTTTACAACTATTTTTTTTAACACAATTGTTTTTATTTGTATTGTAGATGAGAAGTAAAATATTTTTTAATATTATTTTTTTGTCAAGTAGCCTAGTGGCTAGAGCTCACGCAATTAAATTGTGGAGAAGTGGAGTGTCCGGGGTTGGAACCCCGGCCCCTGCATATGAAATGTAATATCCCTACCAACTGAGTTAAGCTCACGGAGATTAATGTATTAATGTATTATATCTAAAAAAATATATGCAGTTGAATTCAAGGGGCATCTATGAAGATGTTTCTATTTATATTATAAAAAAATAATTTTATTTAGTGTCAAAAAAGTTTATAACTTTTTAGAGATCAAAGTCACTCAGTTCAATATATAATTCAAGACAAAGAATCTTCGTTATAAAGATCGAGTCATATAACCGAGTCATCCGATTCAATCCAATTCAGTCATGCGGTTCGACCAGCGATTCAATGGTTCGACCAGTAACTCAGTGACCCAGTACCCCCACCGAATCAATCATCGGTCTGAGTTTTAAAACTATGCCATATGAGCTCCATGCTTTCACTTCCCAAACACCCTTAGATGCTTCACAAATCACACTTGATTTTCTTCCACTCCATGCTTCCTCGGGTACCTTCAATTTTAGCTTCGCGATAATACATTTGTTTAGAATATAAGCAATGGTGATGACTTCTCTCCAAAACTTTTGAGCCATATTTTTCTGATTTAGCATGCTTCTAGCCGGATTGCACTTGAGTGATAGTGTCACATGACATTGGTCGCTTCAAATGTGACACATGAAAATACAATTTTTTTAAACATAAAAATATGTAAAAGAGATAGAAAAAATAGTTGAATTGATTTATGTGTCACAATTAGATAGACCAATATCAACATCATTTCCGTCTTAATGGTACACAAGTGGAGTCAGCCAGGGACGGACCCACACTCATAGTAGTGCAGGTCCTGACCCTTGCTTTGATTTTAAATTTCTAAAGACCATTTCTCAAAAAAAATTATTTGAGTTAGACCATCTCCAATGGAAGAGTCCCTCGACTTTAAGACTCAGTATCTATTACATACCCCCATTGGAGAAACATAATTTTGCACAAGGTCTCAAATAGGTACCATCTCTCTGTCTGCAGGTCCCACTTCTTTTAAAGATTAAAATATTAAAATGTAATGATATAGAGTTATTGATAGATAATTAGTGGGTCCCGTGTAAAAGATTTGTGTGAAATGTTGAGTTGGAGGGATTGAGTGATTATACATGTGAGACCCATTAAGTACCCAAAAATGAGTTTCTTCATTGTGGATGCTCTTATACTATCATGTGTCTTTAGGTCATTTGTTAATAAATCAATTTATAAAGTTTCAACATGATGCACCTTTCTCAAAATAAAGTTTTATTTTTATTTTTACTTTTAATTCTTATCAAATACTTTTAGGGCACAAGTCAATATTTTATCAAAACCTAACATTTCACAACTATTATAAAAAAAAATCTAACATTTAAACAAAAAAAATAATCAATGTCACATGATAATAATCACTTACTTGATGTTAGAGTAGAAGTTGAACTTGATTTGCTTGAGTTTGTGGGAATTCGAATTTGGGAGAAGTTTGGATTTGGTTTAGGATTTTGAAACACATTGGTTTTTGTTTCTGCACTGCACTGTTCTAAAACAAAACGCAGCGTGAGTTAAGTCATGTTGGGTATACCGAGTGTGAGTTAACTCAGGTTGGATTTATTTTAGGAAGTTTGAGGTGGAAATGAGCAAAATGGTTTGGGAAAAGAGCAATTCTCTGAGTTGTAACAACCAATTTTTTCAATAATTTTTTTATAATTGTGTGTTACTCTACAAATTCGATTCAATACGACTCATAAACAATATCATCCGGTACGCTTCAAGGATATCATTGTAATATGTACTATAACTAGAGTTGGGTATGCAAAATGACCCGTCTCGTTTAGTCTGGTGACTAACTTGCCTTGGTCATTAATAAAGAATTCACTCTATGAAAAGAAAATAAAAAGTTGGTATTATAAATCAATTTTTAAGTCTCATGAGCATAGCTCAGTTGTCGAGGACATGCATTGTTATATGCAGGGTCGGGGTTCGAACCCCGACCACCACACTTATTAAATTTGAGAAATGTGAATTCTAGCACCAGGCTGCTTGACAAAAAAAAATATTATTTTTTAAAAAGCTAAATTCACAAATTTAAACCGTATAATTCATGGTCTAAATTATCCAATTCACCAAAACAAAATGGTTTTGAACTAGGAGACATAAACGTACTTTGTGTTACATTGTTTGCGCGAAAATCAGATATTGAGATCACGATTCGTGGAAACTTTCCAGGTGATTAATTTTATAATTTCTTCATTCTATGAAAATGCATAGCATCGCATTATGTATATGCATGATGATATTAATACGTTTTTACGTTAATATAAATCAATCACCACTTGTTTGAAGACACATAGTAAATCGTTAGGACTTTTTTTTATTGATCCATCTGTTTATTTCACATTATGTGATTATTTGCTTGTTTTTGTTTTTTTTTGTAACAACGATATGAAAGGGAAAAGGAAATGAAAAAAAGGCATGGCTAATTATGGAATGACTTATTTTGCTTATAGATGTTTTTTTTTTTCTTCTTCTTCTTACTCGTTGCTTATCGATCCTTACAACCTATGAAGCACGGACACTATATTGACACTGACATATCGACATCAATAAAATTTTGAAAAAGTTACATAATTTAACTTAATTACAAGTGTTGGACACCCAGAACACACATTCAATATGAAGTGTTGGTGCCACAAAGCTTACACAAACAATAATTGAGAATTTCTAATTTTAATATTTGGTTTCATATTGTGACTTAGATGTTAGTTTCTTTTGTTATTATCTATTCTTATGGTATTCTCTTCTTACCCCCTTAAACTTAATTAAATATACGAAACGGATTGTTTTAACGATTTTATAGATCGACGATGTATGAAGCAATGATAGCAATAATGATAATAAAGTAAGAAAACAATAAAGATGTAATCGATAATAACACGATATAGACGATGTGACAATTTCACGATTGAGGAGGTCTGAAGTAGTAGTAGTAGTAGGCTTGAAAGAGTGGTTTTTACAAGTAACAAATTAGAGTGATAGATAACATAATAATAAAAGTTTTTACAAGATAATATATAGCCTAATTATAATAAAAGTTGTTACAAGGATACTATAACCTTCCCTAAAAAAATAGGATAGTATAACCTAATAATAATAATAATAAAATTTGTTACAAGGATACTATAATCTAATAATAATAATAATAATAGTTGTTACAATGATAATATTGAGAGTTTAAACTAATCTAAGAATAATTTTGGCAATACAATAAAACTTTAAAGAGATTATCTTCCCTCCCCTCCGAAAAACTCCGATTTGGGGGAAGCGATTTTGCTTCTCTCCCATTCCCTTCTAAAAATTGAACCAAACATGTCAAATTTAAAATATTCTCTCTCCACTTCCCACCCCTCCAAAACTCTTGAACCAAACAAATCCTTAGTGGGTGTGCAATCTTCAGCCAATTCAGTACGGACTTTGAGATGGACTCAAAGTTGATGGTCAATAGTATTTATGGCGTTAGAACCAGCGTCTCACACTTTGGTTTACTTATAAATGATTCTCGACATTTACTTTCTTGTGATTCTTCACATTTTTTTGTCGGTACAATGTGATTCTCGACATTTACTAAATGTAAAGTGAATACTATCAATATTTTAATTTTCAAAAAAAAGATAGATATTGTAGGTACACTGTAACAAATTAGAGTTTGTTCCCTTGATTTTCTCAATTTACACAAGTGATCCAAATCCCTAAGATATACATAGCCGTAAACCCTAATTCCATTCAGTTAAATAGGACAGAACTAGAAACGTAGTTGGCCGTACTTGTGAAAGATCACGATTTGTGTAAACTGGAAACCAGATGAGTGATTTTCTTCATTCTATGAAAATGCATTATGCATGCATGATGACACCAATACGTTTTTTAAGTTAGAATAAATCAATCATCACTTATTTGAAAACACACACATAGAAAAATTGGTAGGACTTTCTTTTTTTATTGATCTATTTGTTTATTTCTAACATTTATGAGAATTTCTAATTTTAATTTGGTTCAATAATGTCACTTAGATGTTAGTTTCTTATGTTATAATGTTAGCTTCTTATTCATTTCTTCTGCTCATTACAGTTTGGTCTCAGTCTCACCATGGCAGACAACGACACCAGAATCACAGAACTAGAAGCTGGATTGAATCGCATCACTGAAACAGTGGCAAAAAACCACTTAGAAGTCCTAGCAGAGATCGATCGACTCACGAAGGCCTTTGAGACACTTCAGCAAGGGAACACGCCGTTTCAAGAGTCATCCCATGCTACTGTGATGAATTCAACCAAACAGTCGGTGAGATATGTTAAACTTGATTGATTTCTAAAATGTTATGAATTTGATTGATTTTTAGACGCGGTGATGTGCTAGTGGGAAATGGCCAAACTGTCTTTGGAACGTATGGTTCACAGTTGGCAGTGCACATCCAGGCTCAAACCTTGGGACCTCACATTGCAGACTATTCTGACATTAAATTTTTTCTGTCTTTACAAGTTTATTAAATTACAAGGAGATAAATCTTATGTCTAGTTTTTTTTTTTTTGAAAGGAAAACTTATGTCTAGTTAATACTTGGTTTTCTTCATTTTTCAAAATCTTTTGTATATATAGTTTATGCAATATAAAATTCTGGCAAATTGAAATCCTCTATAAAGTCTTAACAATCATATTTAACTCTAAAGTTTTACTATTACAATATTTTTTATCTATGAGATAATACACTAAAAAAGTAATATTTGCAGCTTTCTTGTACCATTGCGTTTCATGGTATATCAATAGGGATATCTGGACTAGCTGGTGCAGGAGCTTTACTGCTATCTGAAGATGGGAGTCTGGTATCTACTTTATGCAACAATTCATTTGGATTTTATATTATTTATAAAATGTAGGCAATGCTTATGTTTCTTTGTAGTTCTATGGATTTCGTGAAGGATTGGGGAATCTAACACAAAAGGAGGCTGAGTATCGAGCATTGATTTTAGGTCTGAAACAAGCGATCATGAAAGGATTTAAGAACATTACGGTCAAAGGAGAATCCAAGTTTGTTACCAATCAGGTTTGTTTTATTAGTGTTGATTGTTCTCTATTTTTTAGCATTGATATAGTTCCCTTATTTTCTATATTTCCTTTCTTGAGAAATTCTCTCTTGTACATGAAATATGAATAAGCTCATTCTGAAATATAAGTTGATCATTCAATATTATTTAAGTTGGTACCAGAGCTATCTGGTCTGGTCCCTTCCTCTATTTTGATTTTAGGGTCTCAGCAGCCGTAATTGGTGACCTATTGTTGTTTAAAACTCCGTTAGAGTACTCGTAAGTCCATCACCGCAGCCTCCGCAGGGGATACACATGCTTCCATCAGCCTTAGACATCGCCAATCTGCTTCCTGCCAAATTTGGCGCCCATGTCATGTCATACGCATCACTCAACCTATCCTTGAATGCATTAAGTAATTATACAATTTCTACATTAACAGCAACCTAAAGAACCTATCCCTTTCCCAAGAAAAGAAAGACTCCTTTGGAATCGTTTAGTTCATATTACCTTTTCATCTTTTATGCATTTTTATTTCTTAACCAGTTTGTGCACATATGTTATTTCTTTGCAACAGTTTGGGGAACCATGGCAAACAGCTGATAAGGATTTATGGAAGTTATGTCTTGAGGCTATGAAGTTGAGGAATAACTTTGACTCATTCTCCATCCATTACATTCCTTCGGTACGTAATTGAATTGCAATTTGAGTATCATTTTGATCATACTTTTTCAAATGTTCTTTAAATTTTCA
>Ga0315915_1003180_pt1 | contig 20895 bp, 10 predicted proteins | sample MpolbnodulesMG_FD_207738 | JGI IMG/M metagenome (GOLD analysis project Ga0315915, IMG submission 207738) | Medicago polymorpha root nodule microbial communities from Los Angeles, California, United States - branched nodules | ecosystem: Host-associated > Plants > Roots > Nodule | place: USA... | reverse complement strand
AGACGAAAAACCTTTGATGAGTTCTTCCTAACTCAGGAAGATTATTACCACTCCAGAAAGAAACCAAGCCGGCAAGATTTTTCTTTTTTCCTTTTCTATATATTTTTGTCCAGTATATATAGAGAGAGAAATATCATTTTATACACGAGAAAAAGCTGGAGTGAGAGTGTGAAAGAGAGAATGCTTGCTCCATGGACCTTCTACATTTTAAGAAGAGATTGTTCATGGTTTGCAGCTAGATAAGGACACACAAGATAGTACATTACATCTATTCTTTGTTGCTTGAAAGGGCCATTCTGTTTGTTAATAGTTCCAATGGCTAGCTATCAAGCTCCTAATAAATTGATATAATTTGGTGGCTGTTGCTGCCTTTCCTTTTGCCAATAATTGATTATTTATGTTTTGGTTTGAAAAGTTGAAATGACTCTTCATGATCTCTTATATCTTCTTAGTGGACATTTCTGTTGCCTAAGCAATCCCACTGGGAAGAACCAGCATTTTTTTATCGAAGACTTATTCGGTGTTTGACACCGATACATGCGATTATATTCAATTATGTCATTCTATCAAAGTATTGCTGGTGTTGACATTGTCGTGATCGGTGTTTGCACGTCATACATTAATATCCAATTCAATGAGCTCTAAATACAATGACATAACAATATAATAAAAAAGAAAGTGTTCTTTTGCCAAACACCAATTAAGCTTAAGCAACATGATCCTCTTTTTTTTTTTTTTACAAAAAAATAAAAAAAAACTTAATCTAAATCACACAGATAATCATCTTTGGCATGTTAAATCAAATGAAAATATGGGTGGTGTGATTTGAATAGAACAGTGCTTCTCAGGACAATATATAAGCAAGTGAAAGACAACTTCTGGATCTTTACGAAAAATAGTAAAAGACATGTTAAATCAAGTCAACTAATCCTGCTCCATTGGGTTTTCAACAAGAAAGCAAACATGCTCCAAAGTTTCTAAGAAAGGAATGCTTTTTAAGTTCAACGAGTGAGACCCTTTTCATTGGAAGATGGGGAATTGAGGACAACTTGTGTACTCCCTACTCTTATAATAAGTAAAATCTCATTGTTTAGATGCGATGAATAATTGATGTATTTGATATTTGATATATAATATAGGATCAGATACATAAGTTATTTGATGAGTTTAAAAAGTGAAATTTTGTTTATAATAGTGACCGGATGAAGTAGTTAGAAGTTGGTTATAATTAGATGGAAGTTAGTCTACCTTATTTTTTATTGGAGTGCATTGTTCTTCACAAGTTAAAAATGTTACTCCCTCCGTCTCGTCATTTGTAAAAAAATATTGTCCTAAGAATATTGACTACTTTTACTTTTCAATACAACATTAATTACTTTTTTTTCCTTCCAATTATAACTCTAATTAATACTACTTTTACCACTCCCAAATCGATTTACATTTATGATAAAGAAGAATGCACAAATCCTTGATAAAGACACTCAAAATCATTGTTCTCTCTCTTTCATTTATACATTTTTCTTAATCTATGTGAAATGGTCAACTGACTCAGTTAAACTGAGACTGAGAGAGTAATCTATATTTTCAACTTGCGGGGCCTCTTAAACTATACAATCGAACATTGAAGTTTAAACAAAATCACAATGTCAATATTTTTGTAGAATTCATAGTGAATCCAGACATGTACTAAATAGGTAGTTGGGGTAGGTGAGTTAACATGTGAAATGACAAAGATTCCTTCTTAACATAATGCTAACAATAGTAACTATTAAAAAAAATACTATTTATCGAATCAAAAGCAAGAAGTGTGAGAAATGATAAAGAAGATGTTGCAAGTTGAACTATATCAATTTCCAAATCAAAACTAGAAATAAGACAAAGGGTATGGGTACTAAGAAGGTACAAAAATGGCAATTGTAGAACTGTTTTCCATTTATTGTTCTTGGTATAAATTCATTGCAGCAAGTAGCAGAAAAAAATGTTCAGAGACCGTTATTAAATAATACTAATAATGTTGCTTGAGTATTGTACTCATATTGTACTCATAGTTTTGTTTTAGAATAAGAAAAAAAAACTATAATCATGACATATAATATATCTTTTTAGCAAATTTCAGTTGTGTCCCACTCTCATCAGGAACTCATGCAACAATTTGCCAAATAGAGGTAAATTTAGGTTAAATAAGGTAAAGTGTAAGTAATTATTTTCTTATATTTGTAAACTGATTCACAGCATAAGTAAACAAATAAGTGATATATTGTATTTTTGATATTGTTTTAAACTTACAAATAATGAGCATATTTCCCTTTTCAAATAAGTGATATTGTTTTTACTTTTCAAATAATAATAATAAAATATTAATAATGATAATGATAATCTATTGTTCTATTGCTCTTTCTCATATAAGGTATATGATCTCTTATCTATGCTTGGTAGAGTTTTGGTATATCTTCAATGATATATAAATTGGATGATTGAAGTGATTTCATTGCACAAACCAAAATTGTTTCTTAGAGAAGATTTGTTTTAAGGGGGGGGAAGAAGGTTACCTTTCAATTAACCTTTTTGTTTGTAGGAAAAAACCTAAATTACATGTAGAACCTAAAGACTAGCCAGAAAAAGTAATTTCTGAAAAATTCAATTAGAATGTTAAAAATATGAATTGATTGATCCCTAAAAAAGGATATGAATTGATTTTGGTCATAAAGTTATAGCTCAGCTTTTGCCTACAACGTTTGAACTTCAAGTTTGATTGGGTCGATTTTATAAGGATAAATTGGAATCAATATAAAAAACTTTAAGACTATACAATGTGATAAAACTATATGCGATGATGTAACTATAATTGTTTGGGAACTTGAAACAAAATGAACATCAAATTGATAATTAACATGTTTGTTCTTTTCTATTAATAGTATTGCCATCATATCTATGAAGGTGGCTCTGTTTTAATAACTCTTTTGTTAGTCACATTCAAGCAATGGACTCATCAAATTTCTTTGGTGGGGCTAGAAAATAATCTATATATTTTGACTGAAGAAAAATATTACAAACTATTACAAAATAAATAAATCTAGGGACAATAAACTCAAAATACATAAAAAAAAACCTTCTATAAATAACAATTGTCCTCTACAAGTTTTTATATTATAAAAATGTTCAATGATTTTTTTATTAACAACATTATCAAACATGCCACTCTCTATAAATCTCGTTTGTCTAGTAAATTTTATGAGGACTAAAAAAAATATATAATAGCATTATTAAATGAAATTATTAGTCTTGTGAGGGCATAAGCCCCAATGTAACAATTATGCATCCATCTCTGCATTCAATCATGTACTTGTGTTTGTGTATATAAAAAAAATAAAATAGGAGAATGTTAAACAGTGTCCTAGAAGCATTTGTTAAACAGTTAAAGATAGTCAAATTTTATTAAAATGTGGTGCAATAATTACTTGATAAAAAATAATTGCTTATATTTTTAAGATAAAATTTCTACTTTTAGATTTTTTAATCAGTGTCCTAGACACCGGTTAACAAGCCTCAGAAGAATGATATCATGTGTAAAACGAAACATTGATGTATAAAAAAGCAGAGAACAATTCTTCCAAGTCCAAAAAAAGAGAAAAAGAGGCACAAACAATGGCACAAAAAATGCTTCAACAAACGCACAAGGCTTTCAATGTTCAACTCCGCATCAAGCTTTTATGCTCCACATGCATCATTGGCATAAACTATTTCTTGATTCATAACATTCAAAAGAATAATAAAAAGATAATTATTCCAAATAAAGTACATGGTATAAATAAAATAGGGTATGCAAAAGATATATCAAAATAGAAGTAAGAATAAAATAAAAGAGTATAATGAAGAGAATAACCTTACCTAATTGAAGCCAAAAACGCAATAAGAAGAATCACTTTTGATAAGACGGTTTGAGGGTGCGGAGAGGACGTGATATTGGCACGGCTCAATCAAAAAGAAAGGCACGACATTTTGTGTCTTACTTTCTTATTGAACCGGACCAATATCCCGTTTGAACCGGTTCCCTGTACCCGTCATTGCCACCATGATTCGGATTAAACTTCTTCTTTTGCATCCATCTGCCATAACACAATAACAAGTAAGTAATAAAAAATAATTGCAATTGCATGTTTTTTTTTTCCTTTTTGGAATTGGAGAATGCTAATAGTACAACTATATATAATATGTAATATTCACATATATTATAAGTTTATGTGACTAAAGTAGTTTTTGAATGGAGAAGAAACACAACATTGAGAGAGATGGAAAGAGAGAAAGAATAAAGATAGATGGTACTCTCATTTGAAATTTTAAAGAAGGTAGTGACCAACAAGAACATAAGAAAAGCACAAAAATAATGTTAGAGTAGTGATGATAGCATTGAAGAAGTTGCATTAAATTTTCAACCACCAAGCAACTAAGGAAGTTGGAATATTAATTTAAAGAGGGTACAAGAATCGTGAAAAAAGCATAGAGGAGACAAATCTGTAGCTTTAAATGTGATGGCATTTATGGACTATGGTGTGGAAGGATAGAGGATGTTGGTTTCTGTTCAATCAGCATTTATGTATCAAACAGTAAAAAAAAAAATGAACCATTTTGCTTAATGTGTTTAATTTTTTTAGGGTAGCTTTTTTTGATGAATATAGCATTATACCAAAATTTCTCATAAGGCACTTCGTAGGTTCAGTGATTCTCACTATAAATATGCAATTGATGTATGCATTGTCACATGGTTAGATGCCTTTGATTTCTTTGCTAGAAATATAAGGTAAGGTAGTGATTAATATTAAGATATGGGCATGGAAACTAGTTGTACCAAAACTAGCTAAGCAATTTAAGATCTTTTTTGGTTTTGAAGTTTACTTTTAGTTATGGCTTTGTTAGTTTTAATTTGGGAAATATAATTGATGTAAGCAATACTTATAAATTATTATTGGTGGGTGTTTGGTACCCGACTAGTTATTTTCCTACAACAGAATCACTAAAACTTTGGAGAGAAAAAAAGTTATTTCAAATGTATTGCATAAACAAATATTAAGAAAATGATATGTGAAAATTGTGGGCATTGAAATTGGGATAGACCTGGATCCTCTTTAATTTTTTTACAAGAGGAAAACTAATTCCTATAATTGAAAATCAAGTTATTAATACATGTTGAAACATCATAAAGATGAGAACAGACAATATGAATGGTCGTCTTTGCAGGGCATTGAGCAACTATATTAACATGTCTCGTAGAAAACTTTACATGAGAGTTGTAAAAAACTCATTTGAAACCTACAATTAGTAACAATGATGTTTGCTTTTGTGTTATCTTGAGAGTGTCGATTAAATTTGTCTACAACCAATTTGTAGTTCATCGAAAAAATAATCCGATTGAGCGTAAACTCCACAATCTATTCCAATGCAACAATAGGCTTTTTTTTTTTTTTTTTAGGAAAGGAATTCATTGTTTTTCATTAGCTATCAAATCACGGATACATGACGGTACATCATCATAAAGAGCTAGCATGAGATGGGGCTACCCTAGCTAATTCATGAGTGACCCCATTGGCTTGCCTCCTATTGAACTCGACATGAGAGTTCTGAAAATTACAATCAAACAACTGCCTACAAGCCTGAATAATACAACCTAGTTCACTACTATCAACTAGGTTTGAATTAAAACGTTCAATAACAGACTTGGAATCCAAAACAAAATCAACATGGTCATAGTGAAGATCAGCCACCCATTGTAGCGTCGTGTGGAGTCCAATAGCCTTGCCGACATCAACATCACAAAGAGGAGAAAAACAATTCGTCTTGGCCATAACAAACTCACCTTGATCATCACGGATACATATGCCAATACCTACCATATTCAAAGAGTCAGAAAAAGATGCATCAATATTACATTTGTACCTACCATATGCCAGCTTCGTCCACTCAATGACATGACCATGAATAACACTGTTCGGCTGAGCATGGTTGTCAGTAGCTTTATGCGATCTGACTTCTTGGGCGGTTCTCCAATCATCTAAGAGGTGCCGAGCCCGTTCAACAACCTGCATACAAGTTTCATTTTGTTGTTGCCACAATTTTAAATTTCTACGCTTCCACAAGCTCCACATGATCGTCACAAATAACTCTTTATGCATAGAAGGCAGCTGGTCAAGAAGAGAAAATATCAAAGCATCAATGTTATAATTTTGACGGAGAGTTCTATTAATAATTTCCCATAAGTTAACCTCCCGCCATGCTTGCATCGCACCTGGGCATTCTAATAAGACATGAATGCTATCTTCATAATTAGTTCCACACATAACACAAACATTAGGACAGTGAATACCACGACTAAGCAGGCGTGCACGTGTAGGAAAACAGCCCCGACACACCCGCAACAATAGACTTGTTAAAAAGCCTTAACATGCCTGCTTGCCTGTTTAACCAAGAAGTATAGTCTGACATGTAGACCGGTCTGACGTAGTTCCACCCTACTCATAATATCACAATCCCCTCACCTTAAATTTTTATTAGGAAAAAAAAAAGCAAATTTAAGGATCAAAATTCTAGGACGGATTAATTTGATTGATTGCCCCATCAGTTAATCCGAGTCATGGAAAATAATAATACATTATTTCGACTAAACTACCTATTAACAGACCATATTGTCCACATTAGTATTTCGAATGGGGTAAAAATTCATCTACTCTTTTTGACATAATCAACTTACAAAACACCCATGTTTTCATCTAGTCAGCTTTTACGTTTTCACTCTACAAACACACTTTAAATTTCATCCAGAAATCCAGGGAAGTGGTTACATAAGATTTTGACTTTTGTAGTCTCTTGTTTCTCATATTTCTAAGAATAGATAATGAGAAAATGCTAAAGAATTTGTTAATGAAATTAAAATAGAAATATTGTTTTGGAAATTGGCGAAAAAATGTATATCAACTTTTTTAGATGTTTAAAAATTGTTCGGTACTAAGATGTTTGAAATTGTTGATTTCAATGCAAAGTTTTAAATTTTTAGACACTTATTAATATGACCTTATATATGAGTAGATCAAAATCTCCTATCTTTAAAGCGGAAAAGATATAGTGCATCTCTCCCTCCCTCCCTTCCCTCTCTTTCATTCATACACACACATAACATACACTAAAGTCACAGTGACTTTCCCACAATAAAAGTTAATAAATTCGTTTTCCTATATAAATTTGGTAATATTGTTCAATTGCCGGTCAATATTGGTTTAACCGATCATAAATTATAAGTTTAGTTCAGCCGATCAAGATTCAATTGATCGACAAATTTGTCCACTTTAGTTGATTGATCGATATAATAATCAAGAAAATAATTTAATTAATAGTATTTATAACTTCTATTGAGAGTAGATTAAAACTTATGAGAAACTAGCTTATCCAATAGTTTAGATGCAGAAATTCATGTCTTTATAGTTGAAATTAAACTCGGTTGGGAGGTTGGTTATAAGAAATTGGTTTGTGTTGAGATAAAAAAATGGTTTGTTTTTCGGATTTTCTTCATATAGTACATTTGATATCAAATGAATTATTGAGACTTCACCACTATGTAAACCTCTTAGAGCTTATTCAAAGTTATTTGGTTAAGGACTGAGATACATCCATAAATCACATTCTCCGGGAAGATTTTTTTTGTACTGATGCGCTCTCCAAACTATGCTAATCTTTTAAATTATAAAAAAAAAATGGTTATATGGTGATTACTATCAACCTTTTATAATTTATCAAAAGTTACAACTCATTTATTCATAGAAATCCAGTTTTTCTTGTACAGAATTCATTAGAGTCCATTATGTATAAAGACCAGACTTGTACCATGTTGAGTAAAATTTCCAGTTAATTAGTGATTACTTTATATAAATTGTAAAAAAGAATTACTTTATATGTATTTTTGCCTAGATGCATATTTTCATTGTTATCACATATCTTCCTTCCATGAAATTCCATAGCATCAGCATATATTAATGAGAACAAGGACAATACACAGTGAGCCTTTATGTTTGATATATATATGCTTTGGATCCACTTATAATATATGGGAGATTTGACTAATACCACACCATTAATTAAATAGTCCTGCTACCTCTTGATGAATACACATATATACACGTGAATGAGAGAGGGGAATAAAAATTTCCACAATTAAATCTGTATGTTGACAAAGTACTAGTAAGTAGGCAATTCAAAACATATACCCTACACTCTTTTAAGTACCAATAACTCTTGTTTTTTTCAAAGAAAGGTACAGTAGTGTGAGGCAATTCAAAACATACCCTACACCCTTTTAATTACCAATAATAATAATAATAATAAGACAGAAACACTAATATTGTTTCATCAATATGGATACATACTTTCACACAAAGAGTTTCATGATCCTTTGATTAAGATTGAACAGTTCAGATTTCAAGCTGAATAATTTTAGTTTTTAAAGAAGATTAAAATTTGTTTATTTTTTGGATCATTCCATCAAGATAAGACGGTCACAATGATTGCTTAAATGTGTGTGCTTTGTTGTTTCATCTTCTTCAATTGTTATTGATTGACGCTGAACCATTTCCATTGATCTCAGAAGTTTTTAAATTAATATATCCCTATATTTTTAAACGAAATAATCACCATTTTTTTAGTTTAAATTAAACTCCAGCATGTCCGATAAATTTAGCTCGATTGATAAACTCTATGAACATTGGTAAATAGGAACTGCGGAACGCTGAATTCTCCACTTTTTCACACTTATAGTGTGGGAGTCCTTTTTTGGTTACAATGCTAAAAGGAAAGGAAAGGAAAAAAAAACTGGAGAAACTAGAGACTACTCTCTAGAATAAGAAGTTCCAGCTGCGTCCATATAAAGGAGAGGCAGAAGATTTTTCGGAGGGGAGGCATGGAGAAGCAACTCATTATCCGAAGAGGCTCCAAGCTTAGCAAAAAATATGCACATTAATTTCCCTCTCTAAGAGTGTGGCAGATAGTGACAGTGTATTCCTCAATCAAATCCCTTACATCTTGAATCACAACCGCATAAACATGGAACCTCATAGTGTGGGACCTTTGAGAAGGTTTATACAAAGCAGAGAGTCAAAATAGCAAACTAACTCAGTTATATCCAAGTTTTTTTTATCCAAAATAAGACCCTGGTAGATAGCGTAAAGCTCAGCATACAAGATGTCAGATGAATCATGAATATAACTAGAAAATCCTGACAAATAAAAACTTGCATAATTTCGAATAACTCCACCATAGCCAACTCTTACCAGGATGCCCAAACAACTTCCATCAACGTTGAGGATAGCGCAATAATGATTATCACCGTTCCACTTAATGAATCTATCATTGAGGATAGTGTGGGAGTCAGAGAATCGAACCTGAGACCTTGAGGAGGAGCACACTCCCAGGTCCCAAACCAATGCCACCAGACCAACCCAAGTGAGTTACTCCAATGTGATATTGATTACTACATATAATTATTAATAACTTAAAATAGTTCTAAAATAAAAAAAAATATCAAATAAATTCTTTTGTATGAAATTAATATACTTCTGAAATTATCTGACTGAAACTAATTAACTTAAAAAAACAATCAAATTTAATGATACTTTTACATTATTAGTTTCATAAACTAATTAAATTGAGAATGTCCTATAATTTATAAACTAAATTTTGCAATTCAATTATTGTTGTTAGCTCACCTTTGTGTTGCTTGTAGGCTCTTCAAGGGATGGGTCAGAACTATTTATGTTTGTCTCTAACCCCAGCCTTACAAATTATTTTAATCGAATTTTAAATTCAAATTTAGTCCCAGACTTGAGTAAATGTGATTTAGTAATAGTTCAATTAAAAAGGGTTATTACCAAAACAACTCTGATGATCAAATAAACTTTTACACTAAAATATCCACAATAAGCTCGTTGTTTAGCTTTGCCAAACAGAGTCATTATATTCAAGAAAAAAGTTCAGTACAATCCGCAAAAGGCAAATTCAATCAAGACCAGAGTCGTCATAAAAAAGGGCAAAGGGCAACCCGGTGTACTAAAGCTCCCGCATACGCAGAGTCTGGGAAGGGGTCCCACCATTTGGTGTATTGTACGCAGCCTTACCCTGTTTTTACACAAGAGGTTGTTTCCAGGTCTTGAACCTGTGACCTTTCAATCACATGACAACAACTTTACCAGTTGTGCCAAGGTTACCCCTCAAGACCAGAGTCGTCATATACAAGAAAAAAGTTCCGTACAATCCACAAAAGCCAAATTCAATTAAGAACGATTATTACCAAAACAACTCCATATCAATCAAAGAAACTTTTACACTAAGATATCCGCAATAAGCTCGTGGTTTAGTTTTGTCAAACATAGTCGTCATATACAAGAAAAAAGTTCAATACAATCCGCAAAAACCAAAACGAGTTAACAATGCATAGGTAACCAAGTGACAACATAAAATTCAAGAGCTTGTTTGGTTTAAATTTTGGGCAATGAATTCTGATCAAGTACTAACATTATTACACCATCTATTGCTTTAACATAAACACAAACACAAACAACGTGAGGCTTTCCCGAGAGTTTGTGACTGATAATGCAGTGATCACCATGCAAAATAAGCCATTCTACAACACATGTGCTCATCATCAATGATGGTAAACTGTAACCACTAAGCTTCTATGCAATGCCTCTCACATACTGGTCCAACGTTGTATTGAACAGCTCAGACCTATGAAAATCCATCAAACCATTGAAAAACCTTTATTTCTTTCCACATGAACTCTCAAGACAAAAAATATAATCCACAAACCCATCAACATTGAAGAAGAAAAAAATGAATACAGTTGTTTAGCAACACATAAAAATTGAATCAAGAATATGAGTGTCCAGCATAATAACATGAAGCAGCTATAAAAAACAGCAAAAGCACGCCGAGATCCAACAAAAGAAAGAAGGTACTCGCCAAATTTCGTCATCAACAGGAATATTTTGAACAGTCTTTATATCCCCTTTCATTCAACAAGCATATAATGAACAGCCTTTATCACACTTTTGAAGTTCAATACCCAGAAACAATTAAAAATCTTCAATTCCCTACCTTTGGTATGCTAATTTTATCATTTTCATTAATGACTAGAAAAAGCAAGACAAAAAATGAGGAAAAGAAAGGGGGGAAAAGACCCATTTAGATGTGGGGAAAAAATAAAACATTGAAAAATGAGAAAAAACGAAAAATTCTTATATTTTCCAAAGGAAATTGCAATTTCCCCATGGATGATAAATATGAGAAAAAAATGCAAAGGGCAAGAATGCCCTTCTTCTTATTTGTTATTGGACTAGTATGTCACTTAAACAGAAGTAAAAAATTATGTTACCTGATAGGAGATCCAGGTGTATAGAGTGGATTCTTGACAACATATTCAACATACAAATTGTAGATGTACTTTAAGGAGTCCCGAAGATCACCAGTTCTAGGATGAGTTACCAAGATAATCTGCATGGAGTCATGGCAGTGTCACAATACAATTAGTAGTATAAGGAACAATATATGAATATTGCTTTTCTGAAAGCCCAATATGACAATTTCTGTGACTTCTTGTTGTAACATACCTGTTCGATTTTAAAATAGTTCCCAATTTAAATAGTAATGCCTCTTTACTTCACATAACTTTTTAAATAAAGCTCACAGAAAATTTCAGTGATATTTACGTCACTCAATGATCAACTATCATTGTGTTGGCAAACCCATGCCAGACAAAGAGTTCACAGCATCATAAAAGCATGAAAGTAAATCAGAAGCTCACAACTACATACGGAAGAACTGAGAAAACAAAAAAAAAAAAAAAATTCAGTCATTAGACTACTTTACTCAGTTCAAGCTTTAGGATGGGCTTACACATCGCCTCCACTCATTATAATATTTTCACTTACCCTACTTATCATTCCCCATCAGCACCATAATTAACTCAAATAGCAGCATGGTAAATCTTATTCGAATCACTCTCCAGCCATCTCAGTTTTTCTTCTATCATACATCTGTCATTCTTTATATTTTTGTTTCTGTTATTGTTCATATTACTCCTCGTATAAACGTTCCTTAAATTAGGTTTATTCGAGTACCCTATATACGGTTTTCAGTATTCGCCATCGGCTTCCGAATCTTTAAATGAGCTTAGGGGAAAAAAAAATAGAGTATTGCCAGTTTGCCAAGGTTTCCCCTTGTTCCACATTAGAAGCGAGTAGGATTTTGTTATCGGATGGCGTAAGAGAAGATTACTCAAATTCTATAACCACTTCAGACTCACAAACGTTGGATAACATTGTTTGACATGAATAATAAAGTAATAGACAAAAAAATTATAACTAAAAATGTTTTTTTTAATGGAATATATATATATATATATATATATATAACAAAAAAAAGAACGAATGTACAACGAAAAAGGAACACCAAAGGTGACCAAAAGAACTAAAAAAAACCTATAAGAATAACGAAAAGGAAGAATACCCTCCACCAACAGATAAACAAAAACACCAACAACAAAAACAAAACAAAACCCCACGCCTCCCTCCCTCCTAGTGCCCAAAAACAAAGGAAGAAATGAACCAAGCCAACTCCACCAGAAAGACAAGACACAGGAAAACAGCGATAAACTCAAAAGACCCCACTCAATTGCACCCATGCAAGCTCCCCACACATACTGCTACCGGCTCTAGCAGAGGATAGGCTCCACTAACAACTCAGTGATAACAAGATAACCGTCCAAGGTGACTCCCGAAAAAATCAAAACCACGGAGAGAATTGGATCTTATGAACCAATTCCTCCACATCTAGTGCCATACTGGAAAACACAAGGTCATTACGGGCTGTCCAGATGGTCCACACTACAGTATGCCAGATCAACAAAAAACCCCTCCTAATCTTAACTCTTCCATCTAACCCCAGTAACACATCAAAAAGCCCAACCAAATCCCTCGGCAAAACCAATAACCACCCTAACCACCTAAAAATCCTATACCACAACTCTGAGGCTACCCCACAAGTGACAAAAAGATAATCAACCGACTCAGTGGACAGCCCACAAAGAGCACAAACTGAGCCAGCTAGATCAGTTATCACGCCTGAACAAATTAGCTCCGGTTGGGATCCTATCCGTAAGTGCCAAGAGAACACGTACTTTTGAAGGAGCCGAAGTCATTGTTGAAACTAGCACACTTGATCATTAAGCTAATGTAGTATTTATAGACTTAATCGGTATAAAAGTTGCCTATTTTAAAAATAGAGTTCTAACCTTTTATTTTCACAAACAAAAACTGATCTCATTTCCATAGCACAAAAAGTTAGTTAATGATGGTTTTGAAATGACAACGTCAGCTTCATTTCTTACTATTGAAATTCTTACCAAGCGTAAATTATTATTTATCTTCATTTATTTATCTTTCTGATATTGTCCTTCCAATTTCATTTCACTTCCATCTAGTATCAAGCACGTACTTTGTTTAACATATTCAATAATTGTAACAAATGATTTCCGAATGAGTTGATAAAATATATATGAACTTGTTCCAACCATTTATGCTTATCCACAGCTCTAAAGTAAATATCCAAGTTCATCTCTGGTTTATTTTTGTTGGGACCATATTAGTCTCCCAGCACAAGAATGAAAAATTAAAATAAAAAAGTTTGTGGTTTCCAAAAAAATAAACCTGTTAACCACGTTCACCCCTTTGGATCTAGCCACCCATGTTAAAACCGCACGAGGAACATAATCCTATGATGTGCATGTCAAATGCATATTGTATAAATCAATAACGTATAACTTCGATGACCACTCATTTTAGTTTTCTCATTAAAATAATAAATTTCAGGTATCAATTATATCTCTCTTTAACCATTTTCTGAACCTCAAATATCAGAAAAACCAAATGATTTATGTATTCTCTCTTTGAAAACCTACATCTTTTCTTACGAGTCAGATAACATACATGAGCGATGCCTGTGGATAAACAGGGGAAGGGGGGTTGAAATAAATTTCAGAGTGAAGAGAAAAACTTATTCTCCGCAATTCCAAACCCTTTCGTCACCTCCCTCAAGCTGCCGACAGTAATTGTTGCTTTCCCAGCAGTCCTTGAAACCAAGCCCCTCAGCTGGTGAAACAACTGAACATACACTACCAAGCCCTAATGATCTAAGCCCCCACCAGAAACCACAGAACAATCAAGCTCTTGTACCAAAAACCACTTTAGAAGATCGATAGTTTAAGACTTATGCAAATCGTGTACCACATGATGTTGCCTCGGTTGTTACGTAGTGGGTATGTTTGTATTAAGTTTAAAGCTCAGTAAGCTTTAGCTTGAGGGGGTGTTAGAATATCTTAAAACATCTTATAAAATGGTTCACTAGAGGAGATGGCACTTGCAAACCTTTTTGGAATAGGTGAAAGTAGAAGGAAAGATACCACAAGGGATGGAAATATTTTGGGGAATTGAGCTTCCCTTGTTTGGAACTTCAAGGGGTACCACAATTTATCCTTCCAGAGCTTATGGAGAGGAGGAATGAGGGGTTGTGTTTTAAATGTGGGAGGAATAGCACCTATTGGTGTCCTGGTTGCTTAACTAAAGCTATTGATTGGTGAAGGGGAGGAGAATGAAGGGTCCAAGGAAACATGTGTTTCAAATTTCTTTTACTATATCTTTTTCTCTTCCTTTTCATGTTCTCTGTCACTTAAGTTTTTCATTCACAGCTAAGGTATTGAGGTTAACAAACCTAACATATTTCTAACAGAAAATGTAATTAGCATATATTACAGATAAATACAGAATAAGTTCCAAATAGCTGCATTAACCAATGAATAGGCATTAGGCAGTGACTGCATCCACAAGAATCTAATGATGACCTATAAGGAAACACATATGTAGCTGCATCTTACCTTTATTCCAGAAGGACTTTCCATGAAACTAAGTTTGTATGTATTAGTGCGAAAACTGTGAAATGAACAACCTTGGCCAGGTAACTGAGGTACGCCAAGGTTTCCTTTCTCGGCACTGCACAATAAGTTGGAGCAAAATGAATTAGACCTATGAATAATTACATAAAATATCTATCATAAAATCCATGAATTGTTGATCATTGATGTGCCTGTGACAATAAACAAGCAAAGATAATCAAATATTAAATGTGCAAAGAGTAAAATACTCATGTGATGAGAATGTAAGGGATCTGAGAAAACTAGAAGAATAGGGATAAAGAATGACAGAAGCCTTAAAATAAACAAATATCCTATTAAAATCCTGGTGATTGAATTAACCAAAAGTAGTATTTGCAGGCATGTTGCCTCGTTATTAAGAAGGAAGTCAAGGAAAATCACACAGCATCAACTTATTTGTACATGTTAGCAAGGCATAGAGTAAATAAGCATGTCCATTTTGGCATTTACAGGCTCAATCTTAATCTAAATATTGAACCATAGCTCTGTCGCAAATAGCTATTCATTTTTATCAATTATAAGCTTTTTCCATGCATTGCATAAGAAAATAATTAATTCTGCAAAAACTATCCTCGGGAGTCCATTTCTGTAAAGACTGATAAGTGATAATTTGAAAGCCAATTTAGCAAATTTCACAACACCACATCATAAATTTTCATCAGTATTCCTTTCACTAAAAAATAATATGCCTGGTTAGTGGTTGGTGTTTGCTTGTCTTAACTCTCCAGACACATGTTTGTCACACAGAAACTCCATCATTACTCTGGTTCCAAAAGTAAAATTCAGTCTTTTCAATTGAAAATGCGTAAAAAAGTTGATTGTTAAAATTCCACTACAATGCTAGTGTTGCTACAGCCGCTATTTGACAACAATTTTTACTAAATCGTGTATCACAGAACAACAATTTGTTAAAATTCCGCTACGCTATAGCACCCATATAACCGCTATTTTACAACACTGTAAAAACTATAAACCATGCATACACTAAGAATATAAAAGCATAAGGCCCTCTTTAGATGAACAACTCATTTTGCAACTTATAGCATAACCGCTCATCAGATAAGCACTTTTTTCTTCTTCTGGAAACTCAGTATCCGGCCCAAGGACCGACTAACCCAGGGGGACCAATCCCATTGTCCACTATTAGGGGCCCCATTTAAAGGCAAAGCAAACTCTGTATGGACTAGGCCACATCTAAGCACTTATTAATACGCTATTTCTATAACACAGGGTAAAATAAAGTCGAGCTGTTCTCGTATATCTATAAGTTATTTCCATAAGCTATCATGGATAGCTTATGGAAATAAGTTGAAAACAGCTTATGAACATGTCATAAACTATTTTTCGTAAATTATCCCAAACAATCTCAAAAATGCTTATGGGCCCATTTGGATTGGCTTATTTTCGAGTTAATGAAAAATCACTTATGCAAATAAATAAACTTTTATGTTAATTCATAAGTTCTCACTGACAAAAATTGTATCTTCATAAGCTGTTTTTTCCAAAACTACCTTGACAAGCTTATGAAGAATACATAAAAGCTTATTTATTTGCATAAGATGTTTTACATAAGCTCAAAAAAAAACAATCCAAACGAGCCCTATGTCAGTATATAAGCTCAAATAAGTCAATCCAAACAAGCCCTAAGCATTCTTCAAATCACATTATACAGCGATCAGTTACTTGGTACATTTCAAAACAAATCATAATATAACAGCACATTTAGAAATCAACACATGATCATCAAAATCAAAATGATACCTAGTAGGATCCATTTTGGCGGTTAACGACTTAAGCGAAAAAAGCAAACCAAACATCAACTTATGATCTTGCTGAGCATTCAAAGTATGCAAGGGGCGATTCCACTCTCTATAAAGCAAGCAAATACCATTCCTATTGAACACATACAACATATGTCCATTGTTTCCCGATGCCGTCGGCGCAGGCGGTGACGGACTTATCTCAGAACCACCAAAGAATTGCATCCTTCAATCGTCACTGATAATAAACCAAAAATTACATTGAGCGCAGAAATTATGGATTTGGCGAATTTAAAGGGTGTTATGGTAAAATCAATGTCGCGAATTGTGAAAATGAATACCTGGATGAGTTTTTCGCTGTTGACGGAAGCCGGTGATGAACTCCTGTGGCGTTTTCCGGGGTAATGAGTTGAGATCAGAGTGTCAATCCAACTTCTTATTGTTTATGATACTAGTAGGAGAAAGTGGCAGGTAGAAACAAATATTTAGTTTAATTTTACAAAAAGAAATTGTGACATAAACATAAAAAATAAATAAGAAAATTGTATTTTGATAAAATGATTTTTTTTTTTTTTGAAAGAAAGATGTTCATAACATTTCACTAATAATAAGTTTTCCGCAATATAATGAGGTACGTACCCAATAACGTTTAGATGAGATGGTATGAGTCTTCTAGCTTAACCAATACATGAGTTTGAATCCAACATTGGGCATGCAACAGCGTTAAAACTCTTCGAGAGAGTTTGTCGTTCATTTGGGTCCCACAAAGGCTCGAGGGAGTAGTCTCTGCAAGTTGCGCGTGGAGATACCCGGTTTACACAAAAAATTACAAGAAGGTACATTATAATAAGCAGTCGGATTGGCTAATAATGTGGAAACCCCCGCCAAAGTGTGAGCTACCTCGTTTGTTTGTCGTCTATTGAACTCGACCTTGGAGTTTGTAAAGTGAGAAGTTAATAATCGCCGACACGTGAAGACAATTTGCCCAGTCTCTGTAACATCTACCTAATCATGATGGAAAACGTTTGTTGTAACTTTGAAATCTAATGTAAAGTCTACATCATCGAAGGACATGTCACTCAGCCATTCCATAACGTAGTATATAGTCAAAGCTTCCCCCATTGGAACTAAACACATCGGAGAGATAGGGATTGTTTTTCCTAGCACAAATTTACCTTCCTCATCACGAATACAGATACATACCCCTATTTTATTGAGTTGATCGGAAAAGGATGCGTCAACATTGCATTTTACTCGACCACGTCGTGGTGCTGCCATAGAAGTTGTGTTGATTCCAGACTGATCATGGAACCATTGCCAATATGGGAAGCTATACTAGAATGACCTGAAGTCGTAGAAGCCGAAACAACCTTGTTGACATGTTGATGTGCACAAACTTCTTGTTGTGAAAGTTGGTGTATTTGCTAGTTTTTGTGCTTCCAAAGGCTCCAAAGAGTGGCAGTAAACAGTTGAGAATTTTTGCTTGAAAGCTCACGAAGGAGATGAAAAATAGCATCGGTTGCCGAGTCTGTGTGGAAAAGTGCATCAGCATGTTGTACCATGTTTTATGGACTACTCTGATGTCAAACCTGCACAACAAAAGAACAATAAAAAAAAATACATGTTTAAGATATTTAGATGGCACGTCAGAAGTTATGCACAACAACGGACATTGCACCCCTTTGTCATGAAACCTAACTCGGGTAGGCAATCAACCTCTACACATACGCCATATTATATTCTTTATTTTTGGATGTATGGAACCTTCTCCCTCTGTTCTCATCACTTTTCTTTCATTCTAGAATTTTCTTAGTTGGGAGTCGTTCATGATATCATAGTCACTAAGGATGAGAATAGGTTAGGCCGAGTTAGGCTTTGCAAGGCCTAAGCCTGGCCTGCAACCTGTCATAGACTTACTTTTTAGGCCTGAGTCTGGCCTTATAAAAGCCTGATTAGGTCTTGTTTAAAAGCTTATTTCATATGAACATCTTTAAATAAGTAATATGATTCAAGGTTAAATAGACTAGCGAGCTAATAGATCGATGATATTAAACTCTCTTTCGATATTTAGCATGAAGTTTTAGAGAACCTTACTAGACATGGCAACAGGGCGGATCGGGAGAGGGTTTAAGCGTCCCAGCCCCCGCTTCCATGCACCCGCCCCCGTACCCAAACCATATCGGGGTGAAAATTGAACACCCAACCCCGCCCCCAATGGGGACGGGTCTCCTGGACCCACCTCCACCTCCACCCGCGAAAACTCTATTTTTTATAAAATATTTAAAAAATGCATGTTTTTTCATTTTTTTTATAGAAACATAAAACCATAATTATATTAATAATTAAATATCTAATAAACTTTTTTCAAAAGAGCAAAATAATTATAATAAATATGTTTCTAAAGAGTAATATTATATTAAAATAAGTTGGTGCTTGTGTAAATAAGATTATAAAATTTAATAAAGTAAATTTCAAAAAAGTGGGTGCGGGGCGGGGGTGGGTGCCGGGCTGGTGTAAGCATACCCCGCCCCCGTACTAAAAATTCAAATTTTTCCGACACTCGCATCCACACCCACTTCTATCGGCTTTTCCCCGTTAAATTAGGGGTGGGAGCGGTCGGGTCCGACAGGGGCGGGTTTTGTTGCCATGTCTAAACTTTACTATATATTATGCGAAAAAAATAATATAAACTAATAAGCTTAAATTACTTTAAAGGTTGACAAATTTATAATTTAATTCAAAGTAGAGTTTATAATATAATAATCAATAATATTATTCATATTTACATAATTAGGTCGGCCTAATAGGCCTAGAAGTCTTTTCTAATAGCATGAGGCCTGACCTTTTAAGCTAAATATGCTTCTAAAAAATCTTAGGCCTTCCCTATTTAAGAAAAAAGTTTGGCTTGAACTGTCGTAGGTTAGGTCGTAGGCTCCTGTAGGCTGGCCTGGCCTATTCCCATCTCTAATGGTCACTGTCGACCATTTATACGATCTTTGAACTTGCTTTAGAGTTTTTGTGGGAGTCATACACTCATACTATAGTCAGCATAGACCTCCATATCAATTACACTATGATTTTTGGTTTTAATATGTTTCTGATTGTGTAATCCGAAATTCTCTATAAAGGATTTTATATTATATAATCGACATAAATTGTATTTTGTGAAAACAACATAAAATATAGTGCACCAAAAACATACTCCCTCTGCTCCTTTTTAAAAGACACAAATGACATAAATTATCAAGACCAATGAAACACATTGAAAATTGTTATCTTCATTTAATACATCTCTATATTCAATTTTTTTCCCATGAATACACCTAATTTAATTACTCTTGATTCCACCAACTTATTTACTTTTAATATTCTCTTTCATAATAAATAAGAGTACAAATGAAATTTATCTTCAAATACAATTGAAAATTGACCAATATTTCTTATATAAAGGACAAAAAAAATTATCACTTTTGTATCTTATAATAAAGACAGGAGAGATTATAAGATAAGAAAATAATATCCAAAATAAAATCCAAATTCACCCAATTACCTAATCTAATTCATCGTTTGTGAGTTGGGTTGTTTGGGCCGAACGAGTTGAATGGGTTGACCCAAACCATGTACGCCGCACGTGTTAAAAGGTGGGGTCATGAAAGAAACAATGTTATTGAACACTGACACTGTCTATTAAGAAAAGAAGGTTTCTTATTTCGTCTCCGATCTCTCATCCTGGTAAGCAATATACTTTTCTTTTCTCCCTTTTCCTTTATCTGTTTCAATAGTTTTCGAACCAAACCCTAATTCCCAAATTAGGTTTTTTAATTATTTTATTTTCCTTGTTTGTTGCTGCAGATATTTTTTCCATGGCTAAGAGCTCATTCAAGACAGAACACCCCCTTGGTTCGTTTCTCTTAATTTTGATCATATGTCATTATTGTAAAAGAATTAAACTTTATACTTTTGATTTCGAGTACTATAATTTCACCTAGGTTTTTATGTTTAGGGTTTAATTGTTGTCTGAAATTTATGTATACTTATTTGGAAATTGAACTTTTAATTTTTTGTTCTACTCAATCAAGTGCTGTTGTTTGTTGTTAACTTTCTTTTTTGAGCATA
>Ga0315915_1003177_pt1 | contig 20912 bp, 4 predicted proteins | sample MpolbnodulesMG_FD_207738 | JGI IMG/M metagenome (GOLD analysis project Ga0315915, IMG submission 207738) | Medicago polymorpha root nodule microbial communities from Los Angeles, California, United States - branched nodules | ecosystem: Host-associated > Plants > Roots > Nodule | place: USA... | reverse complement strand
AAAATCTTACCTCCCAGAAATTACAGCATCTCCAAAATTTCCTCTTTGGGTTTTCATCTGTGTTTGATACCCACAATCGCATAAACTTATTGCACCCACATTTGGGTGTTGTTCTTCCATTTGAGTTTCCAATTGATGATGATTTGCTTCCTGCCATTTCAAATCCTAAAAAACGAAAATCAAAAATAAGAAATCGCGATTGGGAACTGAATTCGAAAACGAAATTGAAGAAGAAGATGATTACAAGATTGGGAACTAAATTCGATAATGAATGATACGAAAATGGCGAAGAAGAAGAAGATGAAGGATGTCGAGATTGGATTTGGTTCTCCAGATTGGGTTATTGGGTTTTTAATCCTTTTTTTTTAAAGATTTTATGTATTTTAAGTTTTCTTAATAAATATTAAAATGATTTTAATTTAAAATGTTGTATTTATAATGTGTTAACTAAATACACAAATGTCAGGCAAAAAAATAAATAAAAAATAAATAAATCCACAGTGGCGTGCCACGTCAGCAAGTGGCGTGTCAGTTGGGGTCAGGGGTGTTTTCGAAAGAATCTTCATATTTCAGGGACATAATCTAAACTATTTTTTTTACAGGGGGGTAAACCGGAACACGCCCAAATTACAGGGGGGTAAAAACGTATTAACCCTAAAAATTAAATAGATCTCATAGAATAACTGAATAAAAGACTTGAATTAAATTGATCCAACAAACTAATAGAGATTTATCTTAGAACCTTACCCAATTAGGTTTAGTTACTCATGTTAACCAAAGACAAATTACAAAAGAAATAAAACATACTCTAGAGACAGGTTGAGGATAGAGTCCTCCCTTGATGCTCCTAGCGCTTACCTTCCTCTTGAACCGCTTTGTTCTGAATAAGAATTTGTGAATGAGAGTAGTTGTATTTAGAAAAATGTTGTTCACACATATACAAATGCTGAAACACACATGTAAATGACTGAAATATGCCAGCGGCAGTTAACTGCTGAGGAAAGGAACCGACGGCAGTTAACTGTCGAAGTTTCTTCGGCTGATCTGTTATAAGAACATAAAAGAGATAGTAGTTTCCAGAAATCCATTGTTGCGTTTTTGATATTCCTAGGTGTGATTTTCACCAACTGAAGCCATTTTAAGCACAAAATCAAGTAAGTATTTTGAATCTTATTGCATTGCTGTTTTGTGATTGAATTGTTAGTTTTGTTTGGTTAAATTTTGATTATAGAGGTTTTATAGATTTTATGATTTTATGATAGTTTAGGTTTAGGTTTTGATGAATTGTTGTAAAATTGTTAGAATTGGTAGGTTTAGGTTAGAATTGTTTAGGTTTAGGTTGTTATGAATTCTTAGAATTGTTATAGAAGTTTTATTGATTTTATTGATTTTATGATAGTTTAGGTTTAGGTTTAGGTTTTGATGATAGGTTAGGTTTAGGTTTTGATTTTATGATTTTCTAGCATTGTTGTTTAGGATTATGTTTTGATCACCAATTTCTCTATTTAGATATGTCTCAAAATCAGAATCAGAATCAGGTTCAGTTGAACAAAAAGGAGGGTGATGACAAGAAGAAAGCAAAATCGCATATGACATGGCACATAATCGAATGTGATGGTTCCGTAAAAAAAAGGATTCGAAGGTGCTGGTGTACAATCAGTCCAGGCTGAGGAGGAGCGGGAGGACATGCAATTTTGATCTTCAACCAAAAGAAGGTGCCCCAGGGACTGTCGAGGACAACCCAATTGAGATAAGTGATGAGGGAGATGATTAAATAATGTAATGGCATGTAATAATCTTGGAACATTTTGTTATTGAATAATCTTGAAGAGTTTGAGTAAATTTGAAGCGAAATTGCGTATTGATTAAATTCGAAGCGAATTTGCGTATTGATTAAATTCGAAGCGAATTTGCGTATTGATTAAATTCGAAGCGAAATCACGTATTGAATAATTTCGATTAAAGTCGCGTATTGAATAATTTCGATTAAAGTCGCATATTGAATAATTTTGAATAAAGTAACGGATTGAATAATTTTGAATAAAGGTTACATTACATTACATAAAGTTCCTAAATATGTCTTATCATTACATTACATTCGGGTTGCACCTTCCAACTACAACAATTGTCTTACCTCAAATTCAAACTTGCTAAACAAAAGCTCTCAAACATTCACCCGGAAGTTCTATTGTTCCATTCAAAAGATCAAATTCTTGTTAGGCTTGGTTTAAATGATGGTATTCAAGTGTCAAAAGAATTAGGTGCATTCCTTGACACTTCAATACTTTAATCTAAACCAGCCTAACAAGAATTTAATCTTCTGAAAGGAACAATAGAACTGTCGGGTGAATGCTTAGGATCCAACTGTTGTAACAACGCGACTTTCACTAGATTTATTTTATTGTTTATTATGTGTGTTTATATATGCTTGTATGTGATTATTTGCCTCTGTGTGTACTTTAGTGGGATTTGGTGTTGGAAGGGTATTTTATGGGTGTGATAAACTTCATGAATTTGTGGTGTTATTATCTTAAACTTCATTGTTGTTATTGTTGTTGAGTTGTTTTCATGATTTTTGACTATTTCAGTGAAATTCATGAATTGGTGTATGATTGGTGTTGAAACATGTTTTAATTCACTTCATTAATGTTTATTTATGTTTATATGTTGATGGGTTTTGAATTGGTGTGGTTGTCTTGGAGTTTGAATGAGAAATGAGAAGAATGGTGGTTTTTGATGAAAATGACTAGATGATGATTTTGAGATAAATTGGTGTTTTAATCTGATGTTTGTTGTTGTTTTGAATGTCTTTGGATGTTTGTAATCATGTGTATAAGTTTTGGGGTCAAATTTGGGATCAAGGGGATTAAAATTGGGGTTTTGGTGTGAAATTGGAGTGAGTTCCCGAGAGCTGAGTTTGTTGTGTTCTGTCAAACTCGCCATGGCGAGTTGATCAGTACAGCAACTCATGATTTTTGCGTTCCGGGCATCCGGGGTCAATCAGGGTGGTTCCAAACTGATTCTTTTGATGTAATTAAATGTATTTGAACTTTCTAAACCTTTGGAAACATCAATTGAGTTAGATTGGACTTGGTTTTTTGAATCGTATCATAACGTTTTGAAAATAGTTCAAGAACATGAATTTTCTGAAAACTCGATTTCTCAAAGGAAAAAGTGTAGGACTGAGGTTGTCTAGTATTGTATGATTTGTAAAAATGTTTTGGATGGAATTCATGTACTTTAACTTGGTTTTGTCTTAAAAACTTGAATTCTTTGAAAATTGATAAAATGATACGAACTTTGCAAAACTTTAAAATTTAAGTGAATTGGCCTATGAGGCGTTGATGTATACACTACTGCACTCATATGTGATTTTGTGTATACACTTAGTTGAGGCTTCTCAACATGTTTGATTTGGGTTGTGACATAACTTAGAAATGAAAGAAATGAGATAAACTTGTTGTTATTTTGTGATTTCTTAGAATTGGCCTAGGATACTCATATGCATAAGCTACTATGAACATATGTGAGTAGTGCACGCGTTTTGTTGAGGCAAATGAATATTTTTTTTCTTAGTTTTGGTTGAATTCCTTAATAGTGACTCTCCTTGAAAATGTTAGCTTTGATGGCTATGTTGAAGATGTTGAACTTGATGATAGTGTTTTATGTCGTTGTATATGTCTATGGATTATAACATGGTATATATGTTGTTGGTTGTTGACGTGTTGAACTTATGCATGCTAAATTGTTGAAGTTGAATGTGGTGATTGCATGTATAATATTGGAGACGATTATTGGCGACGATTTGTGTGAACATATGCATTGTTGTTGAGTCATATGTTCATGCATTCATGACTGATGGTGACGGATTTTATATTCATATTGGCGACGATTATGATGTTTTTGTTGCATCATGAGGTGACGACTGGTACCACATGCATGTAGGAGTCGTGTCTAGACGCATAACATGATTTGACATGAGTCTTAATTATTTATGTGCTTAGTGATTGATGTGATTGATGAATTGCATGTTTGTGATGATTGGAATTTATTTGGGTTGATGAATAATGTTGAAGTTGAATGCCATTTTGCTTAATCATTTGAAGTTTAATTTGATGAAACCTTTTCAATTGTTTATGCTTAATTATGATGATGTGAAGCTAATCCCCAGTGGTCATTCGGTTGACCGCCTACCTATTTGTATGAGTGGGTAGACGACGTGAAGGAGTAGCTTTATTACTTGTTTGGTGAGTGCTTGAGGATAACGGGAGCTTCCTCCGTTATCTGTGTTTGGAGTCTTAGTTTAGGGCTCTGATTTAGGTTGTCGGTCTTTTCCTTTATTTCGGTATCGACTATGTTGTTGAGATTTTACTCACATGTTGAGATTGGAGACTTATTTGTGATGTATGTGTAATGTTCATGACATGGCTATTTGGAGATGTATGCTATTTATCCGCTGCAACGTTTTTGAGAAAAATTTAAGTATGCATGTTTTGAGAACTGTTGAAGACATGACGTCTATTTCTTGAATATTTGTATTATTCGCGTGTTTTATCACTTTAATATAAGTAGGGCGTTATTTTCTTTTTTTTTTTGGTCTAGTAGCCTAGTGGCTAGAGCTCACACAATTAAATGTGGAGAAGTGAAGTGTCCAGGGTTCGAACCTCGGCCCCTACATAAATTATGCAATGTCCCTACCGACTGAGTTAAGCTCACGGGGACAGGGCGTTATTAATAATAATCAAACAAATTGGTCCTATGAAAGCAATTTTTCTTGTGCTCCTCTTGTACTCTTCCAATGGAGCACAAGAATTGTTTTCAAAAGGACCAATTCGCTTAATTATTATCAATTTTAGGGGCTATTTTGCATATATGTATAAAATTTTAGTGTGGTATTTAATTTGCTCATAACCATTAAAAAATCCAGAATAATTTTTAAAAAAAATTAAAATTAAAATTAAAAAAAACAATACATCCTGTGACGTGGCATGACCTGTCATACCAGGTGACAGTGTCACATAGACATTCAACTATCGCGTCATGTTGACCAATAAAAAAATTAATGGAGATGACAAATTGCCTAACGTTTAACAATTTCAGATATAATTTTACCTTTTTTTAGAATAAAATTTCAGTGAATATTTACAAAATTTTACAACATTAAGGAAGTACTTGTTTATTTACTCGAAATTCAATTTAAGGCATACAAATACATCACATGCGAAAGCGTCCCTGAAGTTGACTTCCTTCCACGCAACAACACCAAACTTCCATGCCTTAAAGCTCAAGTTGAACTAGATCACTTTAATTTGGGGAGATATAGACTTATGAAATAAAATAATATTATTGTAAAGTAATAATATGTATTTTATAAGTGTAACTCCTTCCAAATGAAAGAGTCCATTAATGAAGAGGATATTGACCCTAAACTAACATTACATAACTCCTTCCGATTCTTCCTACATGTGATTGGTAATCCCAAAATGTTCTTCTCACAATATATAAATGAAAGCTGCTACCCTTGACCTCGACAGATAGCCAATGTATTGAATGTAACAAAAATATTGGATGACCTGATTTATACTTATATCTATCTATATAGAGGAAAAAAAGTTTATAAATTTTGGGATGAAATTTTTTATATATGTTAGTATTTTCTCTTTTACTAGATTTTGAATTTCTGTTGTTAAATTTCTTCAACTTCATTTTAGTAGATGAAACCCAAGTAAGTAGAATTGGGTGCCGTTTTTATAAAAAAAAAAAAAAAAACTGCATATTTATAGGAATCACATATAATTTTGTAGAGATTAAAACAAAATAACAATGACCAAAAATAAAATTAAAAAAAGATATATTTACAAGAATTTATAAAGAAGAATTGTCAAAAAATATAATTTAAAAAGAAGAATAAATTATAACAATAAAAGATAGTACCTTGTTTTGGAATAAAACAAAATAGTATAGTTGCATATACTAAAAATCATTTAAATGGTATGCATTATAAGTTTCAACATCATTGCACTATATATAAGAAACACACCTATCAATATCATTGACTAGTTCTCTTTGCTTGTGAAGTTCCAAAAACTCCTTTTAGAGAGAAATAGAAAACATTAGAAAATGAAAGTGAGCAGCACTTATTCATTTTTATGCAAGCTTTTGATACTTCAATATCTGTCCGTGCAATGCCTTTCAACTCCGGATTTTGATTTCTTCTATTTTATTCAGCAGGTAATTAAATCATTTATAATTAGATCTGTTAATCATGCATTTGTTGATTATTAAAGTATTACATTGTTTGTTAATGATGCAGTGGCCAGGAGCATACTGTGACTCAAACCAGAGCTGCTGTTATCCGATTACCCCGATTCTGCCGGCAGAGTTTAACATTTATGGACTCCGGCCTACCAAAAATGATGGATCAACTCCTTCAAACTGTGATATTCAAAGTGTCTTTGATAAATCTAAGGTATTAATTTATTTTTGAAAAATGTATTTAATTGGTCTTAACGATATTTATGATTAGTGCATTAATTTCTCGGCCAAGTCTATGGTGCACAAGAATAATAAGTCTTGCACGATGCACATGATTCTTTTCTGTATTACATCAATAAATTTTATCATTAAAATAAATAAAATTTGATAGAATTACTGATCTAATCGTAAAGAAGAGATCTATGGATGGTGCAAGAATTAATTTACTTGTGCATGCTAGACAAACCCTAATTTCTCTATCGAAAAACTGATCAACCAGTCGTATTGAATTTGGTGTAGGTCTCAGACCTCATTGAGAACTTGGAACTAAATTGGCCATCTTTGAGGTGTCCACAACTCAAAAGTATAAAACTATGGTCACATGAATGGATGAAACATGGTACTTGTTCAGAATCTAAGCTTACTCAACATGACTACTTCCAAACAGCTCTCAAACTCAAGAAAAAATTCAACATCATTCAAATCCTTAAGAACGCAGGTAACAAGACATATTTTTGAACCATCTAATGAGTCCTGAAACAATTACTTATACACGAACATGAAACACGACACTGACATGTAGATTACATCAGACACTGGACACGCTTTTAATTTAAAGTGTTGAGAGTGAAACAAAAAAGTAAGATATATTTACAAAATTTCTGATCATTTAATTGCAATGATTTCCACAGGGATTGAACCAGATGATAAATTTTACAGCACAAGCAGCATTTTAGATGCTATACAACAAGCTACAGGGTTTCTCCCAGGAATAGTTTGTAATAAAGATCCAGGACTTAAAAGTCAGCTTTTAAAAGTTTACATGTGTGTCGACACTTCTGGGTCAAATTTCATTGAATGCCCTGGTGTTCCAATGGGTTCGTGTGGTGATACAGTACAATTCTCCAAGTTTTGGGTGAATTTGTTTTGTTAAGAAGAACATGGGTTTAATTTGTATTTTGATTTTCAAGTAAGCATTGTTTTTCTAATTATAATTATCATACCCACGTAATGAGAATGCATCTTCAATAAGGTCATGTGAAAATGTGAAAATGAGATGTTTTACATCTCCATCTTATTTTTCAAACAGAAAAGCTAGTTTAATATTTTTTGGTTTGACAAATGACAATTATATACATTAAACCACATACATTCCATTAATTAATTTATTTGTCCATCTAATTCATCTACTCTAAAACAACTGGTTAATAGATATATCCAATCAATTCATATTTAACCATTTAAGAAATTTAGATAAAATGGTAATTATACAAATGATCATTATCATGTAAAAGTTACGTCAAATCACATATCTTGTCATTTGAGCAATGATAAAGAGAATTTTAATTATCCTCGTACAGAAATAAGTATGTCGATATTTATGAAAAATAAATATCGAATCCACAAAAAATGCAAGATAGTTTTGACCATTCAAATTTTTGAAATATTCTAAATGAAAGTTTAAGAAAAGGTTGTTTTAGAAACATATTATAAAAAGAGTTGAAATATATGAATAAAAAGTTGTGTTGGGATAAGGCGTCATTAGCTATTCATTCAATGCTTCTCTTGATTGATTATAGACTTTTTAAATTTTAGTTATGTTTCCACATGTCTCTTGTTGTCGTTACCATGTTTGTCAAACGCCAAGAGATCTATTCTATGAATTAACTTTTGATGTCTCTCTCAGCAATTAATTCAATGACATTATGATAAAAAAAAAATGTATGTAATTGTAAAGTTAGCCCTATGTGTAACAGTCTGGTTTTCGTTAGATTTATTTTAATTAATTTTTATATGTGTTTGTATGTGATTAATTGCCTCTGTGTGTATTTTGGTTGGGATTAATGGAATTCGGTGTTAAAAGGGTATTTTAGTCATTTTGGACTCAGGGGTATTTTGGTCATTTTATGAGTAAGGGTAAACTAGTAATTTCACTGTGAAGATTATTTTTAGTGTTTTAAGTGGGAACCGTTATTTTTACTAAGTTACTAGTGGGTTGTGGTAATTAGTTAAGAGCTGGTAACTATTCGTTATTTTTTTAAACGTACATGGGTAGAAACTTTATGAATTAATTATTGAGAGCTGTGAGCCCATTAAGACATTTTGAGGGTTGAGCCCATTAGTGTAGAGCCTATATAAACTCTAGGCTTTAGAGGAAATATGGTTTTCATTTCACATAACTTTTGAGAGAGGTAGAGAGAGAAGGAGCTAGAGGAAGAGAAAAAAGGTTTGAGAAGAGAAGAGCTTGGAGAAAAAGAAGGGGGTAGAAAATCAAGGAGCGAAAGTGAAGTTAAGGCTAGGTTTGTGCTAATTGAAGTTAGGGGGATAGTATTCTATCATAATCTTTAAGTTGTAATCTCTTTTCTACTTAAATTCAAAAGTGCTTAATTGTGAAAAGTGATTATTGTGAATTTAATTGGTGAAATTCGTGCTCTCATTTTAGTGCTATGTTTGGGTATGTGAATTTGATGATAATCAAGTTGTTGATGTTGAATTTGCATGCTTAAGTTATATAGGATTGAATTGTAGGATTACGTACTTGAATGAGAGGTCTTGTTTTGAAAAATGTCGAAAGATTGCTTTCTTTGTAAAATGATACGAACTTAGCGTGATTTTGTGATTTCTTGGAATTGGCCTATGATACTCATATGCCTAAGCTACTATGAACATATGTGAGTAGTGCATGTGTTTTGTTGAGGCAATTGTGTATGTATGCTGAGTCTTGATTAAATTCGTTATATGTCGACTTCCTTGAAACTGATGTTCTTTCGATGATAATATAATAGTGATGATGTTGTTGATGTTGAATACACTAAATGTTGATTATGGATGATGAATTTTATACATGCTTAATTGGATGCAATTGGTGGTGGATGCATGAATATAAATATATAGTCGTTGATTATAGCCGTTGAATTATTGTGAACATATGCATGGTTGATTGAGTCATATGTTCATTCATCATATGTCGTGTCGGATGTTTACATCCATATAGCCGTTGATTATAGCCGTTGGCTATGATGTTTTTGTTGCATCATGAGGTGACGGCCTTGGAGAAGTTTGGTACCACATGCATATAGGAGTCGTGACTAAGCGCATTGCACAGTTAGTCATGAGTCCTAATTGCTTATGTGTTTGGTGATGAGTGTGGTTGATGAATTGCATATTTGTGATGATTAGAACCTAATTGTGTTGATGAATAATGTTGAAGTTGAATTCTCTTGCTTAATCATTTGAAGTTTAATTTGATGGCAATCTTTTCAATTGTTTATATTTGATTATGATGATGTGAAGCTAACACCCAGTGGTCTGTGGTGGACCGCCTACCTATTTGTATGAATGGATAGACGGCGTGTGAGAATAGTTGTTGCTTACCTGGTGAGTGTTCGAGGATAGCGGAAGCTACCTCCGTTATCTGTTTTTGGAGTCTTAGTTTACGCTCTGATCTAGGATGTCAGTTTTTATGTTTATTCTGAATTGAATTATGTTGTTGAGATGTTACCCACATGTCGGGATTGGAGATTTCATATGGTGATGTATTTATGAGTTTATGAACATGAATATTTGGAGATGTATACTATATATCCGTTGCGACGTTTTGAGAAATTTTATTATGCATGTTTTGAGAACTTTTGGACACGTGACGTCTATTTCTTGAATATTTGTATTATTCGCGTGTTTTATCGCTTTAATAGAAGTAGGGTGTTACACTATGTCTAGCAAGTAGCATCCACAAAAGAGTTTATTGTAAATCTCAGATAAAAAGTTGATCGCTCACACTTTTTAAATCAAAAATCATTTCTGAAATACACGTCGAAAAAAACATTAAGAACATAAATTAATCATCAACATAATGAAAGATCGATTATATATAATCAGACTACCAAGAGTTTTACATTGAAATCCTAGCTAACTAATTTTAATCCCGACACAAAGAGAGTTAGTTATCCATGGTGAACATAGCCAACACAATGATGAAGAATATAAAGGAAAAATCATGCAAAGCTTGAATCCAAACCTCCAATGCTCCCCATGGTGAATCTTTATTCTCCTCTATGTTCTCTCTCTCTAAATACGAGTCTATGATTGTAAAGATGTATTCTGAATATTGTTTACAACTATTTATATACATGTCATCAAAATGCAGATTCGTCTAGCAAAGGTCGCTAACACCGCCCTACTTCCATGGACAAAATGTGGCTCGTCTAGCGAATATGCTCTTGCTTCTTCCTTGAAACTCTATGGAACTCCTCGCTTTGACTTCGCATCTGGCTCACCCAGGGAATCTTCCAATCTTTGAAATAATGACATTTTGCTTAAATTTTCTCCCATCTCGTTCCTGCTTTGCCCATCGAATAATCTAGCCAGTAGACCCTTGAAACTCTCTAACTTGGCTCACTTTTTTTTGTCTAGTAGCCTAGTGACTGGAGCTCACACAATTACATGTGGAGAAGTGGGGTGTCCGGGGTTCGAACCCCGACCCCTGCATAAATTATGCAATGTCCCTATCAACTGAGTTAAGCTCACCGGGACCTGACTTGGCTCACTTTACTCGCCCAAATAATTGCCTTTAATTTAGAATCATTAGCCTTTTGTAATTTATCATAGTCTAGCCTAAATTTTTTGAAGTCTTAGTATTATAGTCTAGCCTGCTCAAAACTATGAACCGGTCAAAGCACCCCTTAAGTTGACTTCCTTTTCCTTCCACGCAATAACACCAAACGTCCTTGCCTTAATGCTCAAGATTAGCTAGATCACTTTACGTCTTCAACATTGTCAACATTGCAACAAATTAATTAAGTGCCTAAACTTATACTACTCTCCCTATACTCCGTATCCGTCTGTCCGACCCTTTTATTACATAAATTCATATAAATTATGAACAATAATTTTTATAAAATTTTGATTAAAATTATAGGTATAAGTAATAAATATTTTTCACTTTCATATTGTAACAAACTATACTTATTTTATCCAATGATGCAAACGATATAACAAATATAATATAAAATCTTACCTTTTTGAATAACATCAATAAAATAACATTTTAATAGTCAAATTTATTTAAGGGTATAATTGAAAAGGGAAAAAGTCAACAGAATTCATCTATTTTCTTTATATATAGTATAGAATATTAGTATTTTCTCTTTTACAATATTTTGAATTTCTATCGCTCAATTTAAAAATAAAAAAAAAAGTAGATGAAAACCAGTTAAGTAATTCGAATCAGGTACCGTTATTATTAAATAAAATGGTATATTTGTAGAAATGAACTCATAATTTTGTCTTGCTAAAAAAACTCAGAAGTTTGTAGAAATTCAAACAAAATAAAAAGGAGCAAAAATAAAAATAAAAAGATATAAAGTAAATTATATTTCCCTCCCCTGTTGTCAAATATATTAACATTACACTTTCTTCCGTTCGTAAGTTAAAATATACTAATTAGTCCATTTTACTTACACAAAATTATGTTAAAACTAATCTAATTAGAATTCTAAATTATTTTTAACTTACCTTATTAGCTTTCGGTGCTTCTCATCTCATTCTCAGGGTACCACCACAATCCAATGGATCATGAACTCTCTCACTATTAGATAATAAGCTTGAGTTTGAGGATAGTGTTAGAACTTTATATTACGTAGTATGTTTTTCGTTTTTCGCTTGACAAACTCTTGATGCCGACTGATATTGCATCATGAGTTTGAGAGAATATGTTAGATAATAATGTTATTGAAACCCTAACCGTCTATTTTTTTGTCTATTGAAACTCAATATTGTTAAAACTCACGAGTCACGACCTTGGCGAGAAACTCTCTTCCAACTATGATTATGAAATATGATTAAAGCTGTAATGAAATATGTTTATGCTCTTGAATTCTCTTCCAACTAAATTTATATGGGGATTCAGCTGTGCATACAATGGCTATGACTATTAGCCTACTACTACTAAGTTCTCTTAATTTGTGTGTGTTTATATGGTTAATTGTTTTATACAAATCTCGTGAGGTAAAGCTATTGTTGGACTCGAAGCTATATATTGATCCAAGACCGAAGGGAAGGATGGGAGAAGAAGTAAAGGGGTATTTTGGTAAAAAAAAATTATTTTAATGACATATGCTAACTTTATTTAGGGAGATACATGTACATTTTAACTTAAGAAGAGAAAGAAAATTGCAACATTATAAACAAAAATAATAATGAAAATTGGAATGAAAAATAATATATTTGCATATGCTAAAAAACAATTAAATATATATTTACTGTTGGTATATGCGTCGTAAGTTCAACATCATTCCATTATATATATGTAGCACAACTATTGACTCTAATACTCCTATCAACATCATTGATTAGTTCCTTTGCTTGTGAAGTTCCAAATGCTCCTTTAAAGAGAAAGAGAAAACATAAGAAAATGAGATTAAGCAGCATTTCATTTTTGTCCAAGCTTTTGATACTTCAATATATATCTGTTCAATGCCTTTCTGCACAGGATTTTGATTTCTTCACTTTTATTCTGCAGGTAACTACGAATATTGTTGATTCATTTAAGTTTATTTTTATATTATATTTTTACACTTTATTAATCTGATTATTCAATATTGCATTATTGTTTGTTAATTATGCAGTGGCCAGGATCATACTGTGACTCAAAACTAGGCTGCTGTTATCCGAAAACCGGAAAACCGGCGGCCGATTTTACAATTTATGGACTCAGGCCTAGCTTCAATAATGGATCATCTCCCACAAACTGTGATATTCAAAGTGTCTTTCATAAATCTAAGGTATCCATTGTATTTAAATTGTCTTTATGATTTTATTAGTTTTTATTTACTGAAAAACTCATCAATTAGTCAAACTTAATTTGGTATAGATTTCAGACCTTATTGAGAACTTGGAAATAAATTGGCCATCTCTGAGGTGTCCACGTCTCAACAATATTAAAATATGGTCACATGAATGGATGAAACATGGTACATGTTCAGAATCTAAACTTTCTCAACATGACTACTTTCAAACAGCTCTCAAACTCAAGGAAAAACTGAACCTTCTTCAAATGCTTAAGGACGCAGGTAACAAGACATGATTTTGAACCATCTGGTGAATTCAAAAACATTCACACACATGCGCGCACGCACACATATATATTTGCAAATTAAAATTTCTAATCATTTGAAGGTAATGAATTTCAGGATTTGAACCAAATGATCAATTTTACGACATAGGAAACCCTTTAAGTATTATACAAGAAGCTACAGGGTTTCTCCCAGGAATAGAATGTAATAGAGATTCAGCAAGTAACGATCAGATTTTAAAAGTTTACATGTGCGTGGATATTTCTAGGTCAAATTTCATTCAGTGCCCTAATCCGGTGGACAACTGTGGTGCCAAAGTACAATTCCCCAAGTTTTAAGCAGAACATGGTTTACTTTGTATTTTGATTTTATAGTTACAGTTATATTTCTAAGAGTAAGAACTAATTTCATCTCTCGTAATTTTATCATGACTCAATTTAGTTTCTCTTGATAAAAAATACTCAAGTTAGTATCTCTATTATAATAAGTTGGAAACTGATTTGTTTTCAATATAAAAATGTCACGGTCTGATTTTTAAGCATTATCTTTTATCATAAACTAAATTGGACCGTAAAAGATTATGAGGATCAAATTGAGGTTTCGCTCTTGCATCGAAAATGCATCTTCAATGGCTCGAGTCGCTGCAATCCTTCCAAAATCACGTTTTGCCTTCGTCTGTTCGACCAAGTGTGTTTTTCCACTGACCTAGGGGGTCCAATATAATAGACGTGTGTTTCCCTAAATTTTAGGGAATGTTGGCCAGCAACGCGAGCCTGTTGCTCGCGATACGAGGTCAACAAAACTGAATCCCTTGTCCTGACACTCAATATAGTCACAATGTGGGGCTCATAGCTTGCGAAGCGAGGTAGACAATGGCGAAAACCTTGCATGATTTTCATATCTCGCGATGCGGGGTTCATAGTGTTTGGTCGATATGACGATAACAATATGAATCTAGAGGAGGGTGAATAGATTCCCTCAAAAAAAATTATGCACGAAAACGCTTTTAGAAAATTCTTTGCAACGATTTGAATATTGGAATAATAATGTGAGTACTCGAGTAATCAAGTTAAAACAATGTTTACACTTGCTAAATTCATATCACGACCTATTTAAATTCTTCTACATAACTCCAAAGAGGGCAAACAGTATCAAATTGAAGGTCTAAATTGGCTTATATTGTGGTTTATCAGAGGGTGGCTTGAAAAAGGATCTAGTCACCAAAACTTTGTCTCAATGTGTGTTTGTACAATGAATAAGCATGTAGAGAATAAGTACGAATTTAGGAAATAAACACATGGATGGAATCATTCCTCCAAAAAGAAAAAGTAGACAATGGAAGTAAACAATACATTTATATATTTGGCTTAAATATCTCACGAGACATGATTTGGTGAAGATTGTGCTAAGCTAATATTTGATCCTTTCCACCGGTGGAGTTTTTAGTTTGGCATTCTATCAATCAAACAGGGACATTAGTAAATTGGAAATTCTAATAAGCAAAGCAATATAATTCAACACATCAAGTGGTGTTATCAAAATGCAAGAACTCCAAGCAATATTGTCTTAGGAAGTTAAATAACGAAACTGAATTGGAAAAGAAAAAGAAAATGTTGGTTGCTTCCCATGCAGCGCTTCTTTAATGTCAGTAGTTTGACGTTTCATGTATGAGATTCTTCGGTTTGTGCCTTATCTTGCTGGACTTCTATCTTCTTGTTCATCATTTTTGATTCCTTCTTTACTTCCAGCTTGTAATTTACTTCTTCCACAACTGCCTCACGAGCTTTCGCACAAATGTTGTAGGTGGAATACTCACTTGTGTATCTCATGATTGTTATCACACAACCAAGGTGCTGATGGAACACTTCCAAAGTCCATCCGCATCTTGGTCGTTAACATGAATTGCCTTCTCAAGAGCAGTTTATCTTCTTCTCATCATCTATCTTTATGATGATGAAATCAGTAGGGAATTTGAGTCGACCCACTTACATGAATACATTCTCTACCTTCCCATATGGCTTGATTGGTTCTCCATTTGCAAGGCCAACTAGCATTGATGTGTACCTTGGTACCATATCTTGGAACTTGTTTAGAGTATAGAGACATTACATTAATACTCGAGTCCGAAGTAGACTTGTGAAAAGAATAGCACAGTCACAAAGTTGTCTAGTTCGGGTGGATTTCTATGGTTTTAAGGTTATTTCCCTTCTTTTGTCCCCATATAACTTTTGAACAATTTATTTACAAAACTCGACTAAAATACACATGAACTAACTACTTTAACTCTAAGATGACTTTAAAAGTGGACTGAAAACCCGATATGATTTCTTGTCATCAAGGTGTATGTGTGTGTAACTTGTGGATTTTCAAGAGGAGAGGGAATAATGTGATTTTTCACTTTCGTCCTTTTTTTTATTTTCAAATATAAGATATTTCATTCATTTAAATAGCTAAATAGCCAAACATTACACCATAAGTAGATCATTGCCTGCTGTCAAGGTAAAGTACCGAATTAATTCCTATTCAAATAGATACAACTTTAAACATCGGACTTGTTCTTTACTTATACACCTATTAGAATGTAAGCAAAGAATGAAACACGCAACACCAATGGACCAAAAAAAAAAAAACACACACGATTACATAGATCTAGAATACTTTTGTCCTCCATCGCATATGATAAAATCCTTGCGAAATTGCTCTTTAAACTTCAAAAGTTGTTCTCCCTCACCTTAAAATTACCTTAAGTTCAGTTGGCATACGAGAATATGATAGTTAACTGCAGCTGTGTAACGAACGACAGTTAACTGCCATCATAGATATTAAGGTAATTTTGGGGTGCAGGAGAGCAATTTTCAAAGTTTAAAGAGCAATTTTCAAACCTTTCTGCATCTTGTTTTACGGCTTGGCTTGTGCTTGAGAATGGGCTTAGAATGTTTATGGATCTCTTAATTCTGATAACTACTTTAACCACCCCGTCGTTATTTTTCAAAAACCACACCCCTCTGAATTTATCAATCTGGATGGGAAAAAACACAATGTTTTTCTCGCAAGGTGGATAAATACGAAGAATTTTTTTTCCCATCTAAATGGATAATTATGCACGTGATCAATTTTTATGAATCATGGGGTGGAAAAATAAGCTCATTTTAATTGTACCTCTAAATTTTCTAATATGTCACCCTTATATCTTAAAAAAGATAAATCCTATATTTAATAATATAAACATAGCTTAAAATAAGTTAGGAGCCTTAGACTACGTTTACTCTGTAAAAATATTTCCTATTTTTATTTTCTAAATTATATATTCATTTTAACTTATTGATAAGAAGACATGAAATTCTTAGTATGCAGGGTCGGGGTTCGAACCTCAGACACCCCACTTATTCACTTTAAAAATGAGAATTCTAGCCACTAAGCATGAAATGCTCTGGATTGCATTCTTATTTTTCTTTCCTACCAAACCCTAACTCCAAATTAGTATCGGCCAGAAAAATAAAGGACTACAAATAAAATAAGCTCCGTATATTCATTAGAATACAAAAATAAGGGAGTTAGTAAGCCTTGCATTGAGCAGAACATTGCACGACAAAACAACACAATACAAGACAAAACAACATATAACTATCTTTTATGGTATTGAACGTTTTTTTATCTTATACGATGTTTGGTGGATAAAATATTATTTTGATATTTTATACAACTTGTAATTTGAATAAAAAGTTGTGTTGTGGTTTAGTAAGGGAAAAAAATTTAAATTTTTGTCATATTATCTATCCTCTATGGTTTGTTGTGTCTTTAAAACAGTTCGACAATTAAACACAAAACCTTCACCTTGAATGATTTGAACAACCAAATTTATTTAGATCTCGTAAATCCAACTCGCCCAATTCACCCCTAGATGCTAGTTGCCGTTTGGTTTGCGTCTCTCGCATCCACTTGTCTCTTTCTAAAAAACATTCTCACCCAAATTTTATCTCATTTCTAGCTATTAATGGTTATAGGGGGGTGCTGGTGTAGATTTGGCTATAGATTTAGGGGGTCCTGCACTATTCAGATTAGGTTGGGTGCACTACATAATAGGAGAAGCAGGAAGACTAAAAAAGCACAACGGTGTATTTTTTTTAACGATAACAGGGTTGGTGCTTTATTGCTCTGTGTTGTTTTTGTACTGTATGATTTTTGTTTGAGGAATGCTAGCAACAAACATTCTAACACACACTTTTCAATACACTCTCTTTAATTGGTTAAAATTCACATGGGTCCCACCAAATCATGTGGGTCCCATATAATTTTGGTGGGTCTCATGTGAATTCTAACCAATCAAATAGAGTGTGTCGAAAAGTGTGTGTTAGAATGTGTGTTTCTAGCATTTCTCTTTTTGATTTGTTTGCTTAGATTGGAGATACTCATTTTAAGCCTATTTCATTAAGATAATTTGGTGATAATATTACGTTGTTTGAGTAAGAAATAACTTTTAGTAATTTTAATTGTGTTTGTTTAAGTTTTTTTTGGCTTGAAAAAATTATTTTTTATAAAAAAAAAAAATTAATTTCTTAAAAAATTATATTGCAGAAAATGAAAAGCTATACATCAATTACTTAAAAAAAAAGAAGTAATTTTATAGAAAAGAGATAAACGCAAAGTTATTTTTTATAATTTTAAACAAACTCAAAATAATTTCAGTTGTTTTTTAAACGGTTAGAAATATAAATTAGAAATATGTAGTTTGGATCTCATAAGTCCTAGTTCAAGTAGCAAAAATGTCGAAATTGTTAAGCTAAACATCATAACCGAGGTTCGAACTCCGGTACCTCCACTTTGTGTGTATGAGTTTATGATGGATACAAACAGATAAAGAAATATGTAGTTTGGTGATCAAATTAAGCAAACATATAGTGGTCCTTTTTATTTAGCTATCACAGTAAATATTGGAAAGACTTCTTTGTAAACAATATTCAGAGTGGTGTTTGTATTTTCACCTTCAACACTAATAATAAAAAAATAAAGGATGTGATGTAACATGAAAACATTGAAAAAATTACGTGACAATATAAACGTTTGTCTTGTAAGATAGTGTTATTGATTTGAGTGATTTTAAATAATGTGATGTAAAAATACAATTGAAGAATAATACGATAATATAGACTTTTGTATTGGTTGAATTATACATTATTTTATGTCGTATCATTCTTCAATTGTATTTGTTTCTTGGTGGACTCATCTTAAAGGAAGTGTATCAATCTAGTTTCGACAATGAGTTCATGGTTATGGTGTTCCTTTCAAGTAGTTGGGGCTACCGGTGAGTGTGAATTCTGTAACAGTCCGATTTTCACCAGATTTAATTTTAATTGTTTTTATGTGTGTTTAATTATGCTCGTATGTGATTAATTACATATGTGTGTATTTTAATGAGTTTTCGTGTTAGAAGGGTATTTTAGTCATTTTTATGAGTAAGGGTAAATTAGTAATTTCATGATGAAGATTATTTTTAGTGTTTAGTGAGGACCATTATTATTTTACTAAGTTACTAGTGGGTTGCAGTAATCTATTTTATAACCGGTAAGTAATCGTTATTATTATTTTTACCAGTAAGTGAGTAGAAACATTTTGAATTGGTGCATTAGTGAATTGAGCTCATTAAGACATTAAGGGTTAAGCCTAATAGTGTGGACACTATTTAAGCCTTAGTCTTTAAGAAAATTAGGGTTCACAATCATTTTACAAAATTTTGAGAAGAGGTAGAGAGAGAAAGAGCAAGAGAAAGGGGCAAGAGGAAGAGAAGAGAGTTGTAGAGGAAAACTTGAAGAACCAAGAGGAGCTAGAGATTCTAGGAGCTTAATTGAAACTTTTGCTAGGATTATTGCTTATTGAAGTAAGGGGGGTTAGATTTCATTTATAATCTCTTAGTTATAGCTTCTTCTCTAATTCTATGTATAAGTGCTTATTTTGCAAAGTGATTATTATGATTTTAATTGATGAAATTCGTGCTTATGCTTTGATGTAATGTTTGGGTATATGAATTTGATGTGGATTAAGTTGTTGATGATGAAATTACATGCTCAAGATATGTATATATGTATACCTTGTGTTTTCACTCAAAATTGATGAAATATAATGTTGTTGTTGATGAATTCATGATTGATTGTTGTTGTTGCTGTTGTGAGATGTTGTTGATGAGTGATGCCATGGGTAATCATAATCATAGAACTTGCTATAAATTTGTGTTGTTCTTGAGGGTTTTTATAAAAAATGGGTCAAATGGTGAATTGTGTTGAAATGATGTTTTGATTTCAAGTTCTATATAGTTTTGAGTGTCTTTTATGTACATAAACCTATAAACAACCTGTGGGAACAAATCTGGATGTTGGGGGATCAAAATTTGGGTTTTTGGGTGAAAATGGTGTAAAAATCGTAACAACAGGGGAAAACTCGCTATTGGCGAAAGCTGTCTGGAACATTTTCGCTATTAGCCAGAATTTCGCTATCAGTGAAATTGCACAGTGACAGCATTCCCTGTTTCGCGTTCTTGCGTCTTTTTCACACATTTCTGTTTTGAATTGGCCTTTGGTGTAAACATGAAAGTTTTAGAAAATTGAATTAGATTTCCAATGGCTTTGGTTTGACATCAAAATGATTTTTAAATTTTGAGTTATGATGAAAACACTTCAAGTAGGTCTTGGAGAAATTGTAAGTAAACTTAGCATGATTATTTCCAAGTCAACCCAAAACTTATGGTTTATTTCCAAACTTCAAAACTAGAAGTATTAGGAGTTCAATTAAGAGTATTTAACCTATGTCTTATTGAATCTAACTTGGTTTGTTTTGAAAATGATTTGGTTTTGCAATAAAGAAGAAATGATACGAACTTGTCGTAACTTTATGATTTTCATGATTTTGTCGTAGTCGGCCGGTGAAACGCACATGTATATTCAACTACACTCATATGTGATCTAAGTGTATACATAGTCGAGGCCCTAGAGTTTATTTACTTGGTTTTGGTTCAAATGTCTCAATTATTTTAAAGTTGTAAAATGAGAGGCGAACTTTGTCGAAGATAATCTTTAAGACCAATTACTTGGCAAAATTTTTGTGGATAGTTTGATATGATTACATAAAGTTTCATGAATGATTTTTAGGTGTTGAACATGATGTTTATCATGATGAGTAGTATTTCTCTTTTACTTGAATTGTGAGAAATTATATGGAGTTGTTGAACTATATGATATAGTTGATGTTGATTAATGTATATATATCAATTGATGTTGATGATTGTTGATAATTATGATGACAATGTGGTGATGACTCTTAATTGAATTATGACTTGATTGATTGTGTGGACGTAAATACTTGATAATGCAATTG
>Ga0315915_1003174_pt1 | contig 20926 bp, 16 predicted proteins | sample MpolbnodulesMG_FD_207738 | JGI IMG/M metagenome (GOLD analysis project Ga0315915, IMG submission 207738) | Medicago polymorpha root nodule microbial communities from Los Angeles, California, United States - branched nodules | ecosystem: Host-associated > Plants > Roots > Nodule | place: USA... | reverse complement strand
AAAACTCATCTGTTCCTCGTCTACTGTGTATCACGGGTGCACCAATTAGTATATTATTACGTAATTAACAGACTACCATAGTGTGAGAGTTTGTGTGTTGTTAGCATGTAATACAAATAAATGGGTATCTGGCAACAGTAGAAATTCACATGCATAGTTGTGGGCATTAGTATTTATTTGTGTGTTGTACCCACATACATTTATTCATCTTCTGAAAACCAGTCAATGAACATTTGTAATTCTGCAGGTAGGTCCACCTCCTACAGTTCCTGGTTCTGCACAGCCTCCCAGGATGTTTGGAATGCCACCACCACTGCCAAATCAATCTATGACTACAACTATATCACCTGCTGTTGGTCAAACTGGAGCCCCCATGGCAGGGCCTTCCAAAATTGATCCCAATCAAATTCCAAGGCCCACTCCAGGGACCTCAGTGATCTTGCACGAGACTCGTCAAGGCAATCAAGCAACCATCCCTCCGGTATTCATCTGAAACTTCTGGATAAATGATTTTCTCTTTTTAAATATAAAACAGATGGAGAAATGGCATTATGTTGAAACTGAGGCTTGCTAAGCGTGTTTGCATATTCTTGGTCTTTTGTATTATTTATTAGTTATACATTTCCTTCTCTATTATTACATTTTTCCTTTTACATTATTTTATTTCAATTTTTTTTTTCAATATGTAGTTTCATAGTCGGTACAATGTCTATGTTTTGGGGAAAGTCCTATATACCACTACTGCTGTTTGATCCTATGATTTTTATTTTTTGTCCAGCCTGCTACAAGTGATTACATTGTTAGAGATACTGGCAATTGCAGTCCACGTTACATGAAGTGCACAGTCAATCAGGTAATGTTTAATATCTTCAAAATATTTTTAGCTATGAATAAGGTCATGAGAAATGCCAAGGTTTCTTGCCTGTGTCACTTATGTAGAGTTCTATTGTGGCTTCAATGCTGTGGTTACTTAAAGGTTGCTTTTGTGTGTTGGTGATCACATATACAGAGGGGTTGAAGGGTTTTATTCTTTTGATATATTTTTTTATGCTTTGGATTCCGAAGAGGTTTTTTATTTTTATCATTTTCGCTTAAGAAGACGCCTTATTCTCTTTCCCTGTATTTTTTTTTCTTTCTAAAGATTAAATTCTGTTCTTCTAATTGAATTTTGGTGTTGCATTAATTTTCTGTGATTAGTTATTTCATTATTGAAAATTTTGATATTTCTGTCATTTCATATTAATTTTTTTTTTCATTGCTTTGTTCCTTTTGTTGATCGAACCAGATTCCTTTCACTGCCGAACTTTTGACAACATCAGGAATGCAGTTGGCTATGTTAGTCCAACCTTTGGCACTTCCACACCCATCTGAGGAGCCCATTCAAGTAACAATGATTATTCCTTTGAAGTTTCTGCATCTGTTTTTTATCCTTACAAAAATCAATTGATGTGTTAGTTGTAGAAGTTTCTATACAACAACCAAGCCTTACCCCACTAAGTGGGGTTGGCTACATGGATACTGTTCTATCACAAACCATAGCTGTAGAAGTTTCTATAGCCATGTTTAATTTTTGTTGAAGTGCTATTGTTCGCTATTTTTTTGAAGTTATGGAGGATTCATTTAGTAGGGTGACTTACGTACATTTCACATGCTATTAACTTAATTATGCAAATGAAAAATTCAGATTTTTCTTTATCTTCGTCAAATGTTTGATGGCATGCTAGCTATTTGCAGCATTACTGCTTTTGGAAATCAAACATACATGCCATTTTAAGGATTCATGAAATGACATACTTTGGGATTCTTTATTTATGTTATAACTTGCTGTGGCTTTCTTATATTTGCTTGTATTTCCTCAGAGAATGCTAAAAATGTACATCTTTCAAGTTTTGTTCTCTGTTTATGCTTGAACTAATAAGATCGGCGGTTGGTGTTGAGCCCATAAATACTGTATTCAAATAATTTCTTGTGTAGCTGTAGTAGCAGATATAAATTATTGTATGAAGTTTGTGAATTTCCCGCTCTGCTATTTCTAATATGTTTGTATAGGTTGTTGTAATAACTTCTAAATATATCTTTTGTCCGAATATCCAATGTTTATGTAGGTTGTTGATTTTGGAGAGAGTGGTCCTGTCCGTTGCTCACGCTGCAAGGCTTACGTAAATCCTTTTATGAAATTTATTGATCAGGGAAGACGTTTTATCTGCAATTTGTGTGGTAAGTATTATTACAATTGCACATCCTACTATTGTTTGTTGGTACTTGGTATATACTATGGTAGGCTGTTTGGAGATGAATTTTACATTAACATTTCCCCTAGAATGAAGAGAGAAGCGATAGAAAGCTTTATTTTGTCATTTACTGGCAAAGTCAATCAATAGTTGTTGGTTGAGTACCATCAATCATATTGCAAGTTGATGCGTATCTTGCAACTTATTCATTGCTCACTTTTAAATGTGATTATTGCTGCTAATGTTACTTTTTTTCTTTCTATTTTGATAAAAGAAATTCATTAAGACAGAAGAATGCACAAGAGATTTGAGGATAGGGGGTTCTCTTTATGGTGTAAATGAAAAATAAAGCAACAAATAGAAAATATTCATCAGATAGGTAGGCGTGACAGGATGACAGACATATTTCATTGCAGGGAGTCTTAACCAGTATCAATGTGATAACCAGAGGGCAAGGATAGTTCCATAGAATTCTCCCTCCCCCTATCTCTGAGGCTATGTTTTGTCGTGTGAAAAAAATTACTAGAGTGTGTGTGGAAGAGACAAAGGAGTGAGAGATTGAGTGGATTTGATTTATTGTTTGGTATATAAGAGAAAAAGGAGACAAATATAAGAGGATGGCTCTATTCAATATTTTGCCTTTTGCGACACCGGTAACTATTTAACTGTGGATGTACATCTGTTTTACAGGATTTAGTGACGAAACTCCACGGGACTACCACTGCAATTTGGGTCCAGATGGTCGACGTAGAGATGCTGATGAGAAGCCTGAGCTATGTAGAGGAACGGTTGAGTTTGTTGCTACTAAAGAATTCATGGTTAGTTTATTTATAAAAAATACTTGTAGACTAAAATTATGAATTTATTAGTTAGCTCTTTACCAAACCTAATAATTCTTGGGTAAATTTGTTTTCGTAATATACACTAAATCAAGTGTTGAGGCAATTTGCCTTCAAGCCTATTCATCTTGATGTAATGGGCGGCTGTTATAAATGGCTGTTTGTTCATAGAGTCATGTTTAATTGGTCTTTTTGTATACTAGATTGATAAAGTATAGTTAATTATCCGATGGCCTAAATTTATGTTACGGTTCTAAGATGATATGCAAAGTAAGCAGTTTAGGCTTTTGTATGGAATACATAGTTTCCTTTTTTTGTTCTTTTTTTGTTTCTCTCATCCTTAAGTGTCCAATGATGAATGGTGTCCAATTCACTGTTTTGTGTAGGTCCGTGAGCCAATGCCTGCTGTGTACTTCTTTCTAATTGATGTATCAATGAATGCTGTTCAAACTGGTGCAACAGCTGCAGCTTGCAGTGCCATAAGTCAAGTTATTACAGACCTTCCTGTGAGTTCCAACTGTTGACAACATACCAACCATTTATTCATGATAATCTTTGTGAAGCTTAATGTTTTTCAATTTTTCTTTTGTTTTATTGTTTGAAACTTATTCCATTTATATTGGTGCTTTACTATCACAAGACAAAACCTTTAAGATTCTTCCTCCTCTCTGCTCCTGCATCCAAAACAAAAACAAAATAAACTGAACAAATTGTTTAAATTGAACAGGGTGATATGAAAAATCAAGCTTCCCACCAAGTTGGTCTCTTACACTTTATAATAGCTTGACTATCATTTTTGTAATTTATTGACTATGCATTGTCTTGTGTGAGGTTTTTGGTCTTTTGGTCCTATATTACGTTAATTTGTGAGGCACATCTTTGATTAAGATGTCACAAAACACGATCAATGCTAAGCTTGTGTGACCATTTACAAATCTGTTTAAAATTCTAGTCAGTTAAACTCCAAAGAGCACAATTGGCCATATTTTCCAGAACGAATTATAACAACTTTCTTGCTTCCATTCAATGGATTGAGGATTCCAATGTTTGATATGAGTAGGACATGAGAACGGCGTGATTCAATATTTATAGTTATGATCACATTCATCATATGCTAAACATTTTCCACAATGATGTAGACTATAGATATTAAAATTAAGTTCTTATTGTTAGGGCCAAACTCAGTGAGATAGTGGGGAGACTAGAAAAGGGAGAAGTGTATGCACATACATGAAATTACTCGTTGGATGAAAACAGTAATGGCTTATAAGCCTGACCAATTACCCCAAAGGAAACCCAAGTTACCTGCTATCATAGAATTTGGAGAGCCAAAACATTGAAACTTAAGTAATTTTTTTATATTCGACGGAATATTTATAGCCTGTTATTGTTATTTTTTCACTCCATTTGCCAGTCCTCTGTTTATTTTTGTGGTTATTTATCTAACTCAATTTCTACCAGAACTCTTTTTTATTTATTTGAAATTTGAGTGGTGCGACCACAGATTCTGACAAATATCTTATTTTGTTTGACATTTAGTTCATGACTTTGTTTTTTCTTCTTGTTACTACAGGAAGGCCCTAATACAAAGGTGGGAGTTGCAACGTTTGACTCGACAATTCATTTCTACAACTTGAAACGTGCATTGCAGCAGGTAGCACATAAGTACCCAACTAAACATACTGAGTTTACCAATTTTTGTTTGTTTGTTATGGCATATTTACTGTTAAACCCATTTTTTAATTCAGTTTAAATTAGTTTCAAAATTTCAAGGATATATAATGTTTAGGTGAATTTGAAGGTGGAAAAATATTAGCTACAAGGGCCGAATATTGCCGCAGGCATTAGTTTCAATGTTTCTGCTTGTAGAGGGTGAATGAAATTTAGGATTTGTATACTATATATTTAATTGGTGTCCAGCAAACTGACCGGTCATATTGCCATCGTTTGAGTCTGTTTTTTCTGTCTCTCAGCAGTGAAAACAGCGGTTTTCTGTTATTATTTGTTTTCTTTGCTGTTTTTAACTTGAGACTGTATTGTGAAATTTAAAACACAATATTCCTTTGCGACTTGTCAAACACGGTGCCAATTAACTAATAGTTTAGATAACTAGCACTTTGCAGTTTACAGTTTTAGGTAAACAAGCCTCATGCTGATTTTGAAATTAAAAATTTGTAGCCACTCATGCTCATTGTTCCTGATGTCCAAGATGTTTATACTCCTTTGCAAACTGATGTAATTGTTGGACTATCTGAGGTTAGTTTCAAATATTTTCGTGCTTGCAGAAGGTTACTAGATAAATTGATTACTTCGTTTTCTTTTCTTATTTTCGGTTTAGCCATATGGTTAATTGGTTTGCTTCTTTTATGCTTAGTGCCGTCAACATTTAGAATTACTTCTCGAAAGCATTCCTACTATGTTCCAAAGTAATAGAACTTCTGAATCGGCCTTTGGTGCAGCAATCAAGGTATTGCGTTTTGCTTTAATGTTATAATAGTTGTCTGACTTTCCAATGTTTTTTATGTTGTTTGCTGAGATGGAATCAACCTTTTGTTGAAATTTGGGGCCTAACTCGTCCTTACAAAACCGGCTTGTAAGGTGAGGATTGCCTCCTTTATATAAACTCTTACCAAGAGTCTTATCTATCCGATGTGGGACTAATTGGGTTTTTCCCAATACACCCCCTCACGCCCAGCACTCATTGGGCTTGGTGCGTGAATCGGTAGGTGGCCCTTAAATTCGACAAGCTCTGATACCATGTTGAAATTTGGGGCCTAACTCATCCTTACAAAACCGGCTTGTAAGGTGAGGATTGCCTCCTCTATATAAACTCTTATCAAGAGTCTTATCTATCCGATGTGGGACTAATTGGGTTTTTCCCAATACCTTTTTTTATCAACTTTTTTTTATTTTTTATCAACGTTCATATAGTTTCTCGCTATAACTCCACTCTATAATTTCTTCATTTTCTTCTTTGCCTCCTTCCTACATTTCTAGATTTATTTCTCCCGCAAGATTTTACTTTTTGTATGTAGAATGTCTCTATGATGTGTACTAACGTTTCACAGGGTGTCTTTATAGTGTGAGCAGTTTTTTTTTAAAATTTAAATGATTTATGTTTTGGGTCAATGTGGCTGCCTTATTGTCAGGAACCTACATTAGAAACAGAGGGAAAAAATAAATAAAAAATGATTTTATTGTTGGACAGTAAATAAATATATTAGGGAAACAGAAATTTCCCAGGATTTTCCCGTCCGGAAAGGTTTCCCATTTTACAATTGAACTCTTACTTGGTTCTCTCAAAAGACATTGCCCAAATGATCTCCCTACATACTTCCCTCTATCTAACAGGTTAGAGAAAAAAATGTTGATACTTTCTCCTCCCACAACTCATTAACCAACTAACTGCCTGCCTCTACCTTATCTGCCACTATTTGTGACAGTCTAACTGAGCTGCTGTAACAGCTTACATACAAACATGGGCTGGCCCGCTTAATTTCTTGGACCCGTCCTTATTTCTCATGTCATAAACCTTCTAATTTTGACCCTTACTCACACTTCACTCATTGCTTTGGTTCTTTATTCCTCCAGTAGTATTTATAATTCTCTGTTAACATATCCTGTAGTAACATTGGGATTTCTATCTCATGATTTTTGGCATTTGTTGTTACTTACCGTCTTCTCACCGAGGTTGACAAAAAAAGTATACATTTTGCCATTTAATAGATATAGTTTTTGAGACCCATTCCTCTAACCAGCAACAATATTGACGCTGATACCTTTGTTTTCTTCTTTTAGGCGGCTTTCCTTGCAATGAAAGACACTGGAGGGAAGCTGTTGGTTTTCCAGTCGGGTGTGGTTCTCAACTCCTATATTTTGTAATTAATTGTTATTTATATTACACAAATGTAGCTATCAGCATCCCAACTGGGACATCATGAATGGAACATAAAAATCATGTTATGCATGCATCTGCACATTTGTTACTTGACCAATTCTTTTCTAGATTTATCTGACTTAAGTAAAAGTGAGCATCTAAATATAATGAAAGTTGCTAGTATTCAGGAAGCCACACATTTCTACTATAGTGCAATACTGCAATTTAAGATAAAATAAAATAAAAATACATTTTCTTAATGATAAAAAATGAGTAATATTCATTGTTGATACTAGACAAAATAAGTATACAGTGAACACTCATCCAAAAACTTGTCTTAAAAGCCCGTTCTCATCTTTCAAAAGTAATAACTCCTGACAATAATTGTTCATGCAACTCAATTTTTTAACAAACTGTAATATTATATAGTTTCGTTGCTATTATTTGTGTTTGGACTTGGTCGTTGGATCACCATTTTATGTTTGGTTGGTCTTTACTTTAATTCTTGTTCAACTTCTTGTCATCATTTTGCTTTTACCTTTGCCGATTTCTTTCTCAATTCATTTTTCTGCAATTTTCTCGTTGGTGTTTCTCATTTTTTCGGATGTCTTCAGTCTTGCCATCTATTGGCATTGGTGCCCTTTCTGCACGCGAAGCCGAAGGTAGAACAAACATCTCTGCAGGGGAAAAGGTATTCATCTCAAGTCGGTTGTTTACATCGTTGGACTCTTTTATTTTTTATGTTTTAAAATTCTATCATGGCATTTCCTTGTCATATTATAAGCTTGAGCTTCTAAGATGGTGACATAGTATTAGTTCCATGTATTTGTAAATCCTGTTGTAATTGGCTGTAGAATGGAAACAGAGATCAAATTTAATAATATAATATTAGACATTTGATTTATGCTATCAAAACATCCATCTGCATATTACATAAATTTATACATGATTCAACTGATACTCTGCATTTTTATCTGTTCTACCTCCTAAATAGTCCCGTGAAGATTGATTTTGCATACTCGATTATCTGTTCTACCTCCTAAATAGTCCAGTGAAGATTGTTTTTGCATACTCTTCAACAAAATTTCGTTATTGAATTTCAGGAAGCACATAAATTACTTCAACCTGCAGATAAAACATTGAAAGAACTTGCAGTTGAACTTGCTGAGTATCAGGTCTATCTTGTGTTCTTTTGGTTTTGATTTAGGCTTTACTTTTTTGTCCAATTGAAGTTGTGAGTTGATTTTTTTTTGTGAGCTTGATGAACAGCCTATTATGGATGGTTTAAGTATAATAGTTTTGTAATGCTGCAGGTTTGTGTTGATCTATTTGTGACTACTCAGACTTATGCTGACATTGCTTCCATATCGACCATCCCACGAACTACAGGTGGACAGGTATACATCAATACTTAATGTGTCTGTTGTTTAAGTAAACAGTAAAGTTGTTGGCTTTCATTGCATTTTATGCTAGAAGGGTGAAGATCTGATTGCTATTTTCTTTTTAGTGTTTATCGGACCTTAACAGTATTGATGAAAAAATAAAGGTTTCTTATCTTTTCTACTTACGCCAATCAGTCTTTCTGAAAATGCTGGACATGCTCGATCACATGCTTGAAAGTTTTAATGGAAAGGAAACAGAAAGAGAAATGTTAGCAATACACTATTTATTGTCCAGTGAAATTCATATAGGTCTGGTCAAATAGGGAGTGGGTCTCACCAATAAACAAAGGGCCTAGATGATTTGGTCTGACTATATATGTGTTTCAATCAATGATAGTGTGTTAGAAAAGAGTGTTATGCTAGTATTCTTCATGAAAAGAGTGAAGTAATTGAATAGCATATCATAAACTCGCAAAGACTGGTAGTTATTGTATCTGAAGAACTAGGCAACAATGGTTTCAGAAACTTCTATGATTTTTCATCAGCCAAAAGTTGATACCAGAACGAAATATGTATGATTTTTTGTTAAAGTAAAAATATTTATTTCTGAATTTAAAATGTGTCTTTTAATCTGTCACAGCTATTACATTTGTACTATTTTTCTCACATGTAGTATTTTACACTAAAAAAGGTAGCTATATGCTATGCAAATGAGTATATGTGTTGCATACATCGGAAAATATATGTTAAACTTATCATTTTTTGTCAGGTTTATTATTATTTCCCATTCTCAGCTCTTTCTGATCCTGCGAAGCTTTACAACGATCTTAGATGGAATGTCACTAGGCCACAAGGTTTTGAGGCTGTAATGCGTGTGAGGTGCAGTCAGGTAGTCTGCTTGATTCACTTTCTCTCATACCTTATCATGCAACATATCAATTCTACAACTTTAATTTTAATTTTTTGTCAGGGCATCCAAGTACAAGAATATTATGGCAACTTTTGTAAAAGCATCCCAACAGATGTTGACTTACCTGGGGTCAGTGTTATTTTCTAGATGTTGGATATGGTTATGATCATGTCTATATATGCATTCTTAAACATGTGTTTATCTCTGAGTAAATACGTGAGCAGAGCATATTGATGGTTGGGTGATTTTGACTTGAGGATTGGCAGTCTAGAGTGTACCTCGAAAGTTAATTTATGATGATAAACCGTATTTGTGATATAAAGTGCTATTTAAACTCGTAAGCGTTGTTTACTTGGATCATCATCAACAAAAAATATCCAGCTATCTCTCTCCACTTGTTCACTTACACACAATTCTCTACCATTGCAATTTGCCTACTGCTAGTGATAACTGGAGTCGGCTTCTTTCATTGCTAACTCCCTAAGTAACTGCACGAAACATTCCTAGATTCATCACTATTCATAATAATTACACCTATCACCCATTTTCTCTGTTGTAACGTGCAAGATTGTACAAAATTGAGGGAAAGTTAAGAGAGCTAAGTTGATAATTAATTTGGAAAGTTTTTTTTTTTGAACGGAAAATGTTAGTATTTTTCTCCTTGTCAGGACTTGAACTCCTTAACTCCTTTAATTCCTTAGCTAAAAACCAGTTGAGCTACCCAACCCCCTAATCAATTTGAAAAGTTGTTAATTTGTAAAATTATTGTCATTAATGAATCTGTTTTAGCTCAATGTGTCTGTTTGAGCTAATCACATGCTTTGTATAATTAGTCACGTGAAAAATATGCCTTAGGTATTAGTTGCTAATGGGACTGGAATTAGCAACCACGTTAACTTGTATTTATTGTAAATACAGCTTTTTGTAGGTTCATTATATACTCATGTATCAATTCCGTAAACATGGTATGGTATGTTCAATTTCTGGGCTAATTTTTATCTTTTTGCAGATTGACTGTGACAAAACTTTCATGGTAACTTTGAAACATGACGATAAGTTGCAGGATGGATCAGAATGTGCTTTTCAGGTATTAGAGAAGTTTGGCACTCTCCTTTATCCTGAGTAATTTTTGATCTTCAGATCACCGATGTTACTCTTGTAAACTTTTTAGTCACTGTGGATATCATTTTGTTTCTAATTATAAGTTCTTTTTTGATTTAGTGTGCTCTTCTATACACAACTGTGTATGGGCAAAGAAGAATACGTGTCATAACCTTATCTCTGCCTGTTACGAGTATGCTTAGTAATCTGTTCCGTGCTGCTGACTTGGATACTCAATTTTGCTGTTTCTTGAAGCAAGGTATCTCATTTATAGTTAATGTGCATTGCTTCTGTGATTATGCTGTTTTTGATTGTTGTTGCTTGCGGCCATATATTGAATGTTAACAACTCTATTTCCCTTTTTGTTCTCTTTATAAATTATACCTGTTTCCATGGTATAGTCATCCTGTTCATATTTTAGAGCATATGTCTGTAAGTATAATAATTTTGGATAAAAAAGAATTCTAACACTTTCATTTTTTCCTTTTCTGTAGCTGCTAATGAGATTCCTTCAAAGCCGCTTCCTCTTGTTCGGGAACAAGTGACAAACCTTTGCATCAATGCACTATTTTCATATCGTAAATTTTGTGCTACCGTTTCTTCATCATCCGGACAACTTATTCTTCCAGAGGCCCTAAAGCTTTTGCCTCTGTACACACTTGGTATGTTTTGATTTATAATGTTGTGTAAATAAAGGTTTTATTTGTTATAGTTTATTTATGGGTTACATTCTTCCTTGCATTCAAACATATTGTCTTCAATCAATTTTATTTGTTTGTTTTTCCTTCATAATTTCTGCATTTATATGCTAGTAACATGTGATCGAAATTCACCTTTTGAGTGTTGATGATATTTTCCAACATTTTATTGGGGTTATACTGGGGATAGGTTTTTTAAAATATTCATTGACTTTGGATTAGTTCCTTATTCCAGATCTTCTGTTTTGAAGCAAAGTCTTGTTTTAGCATGATTTGAGGACGACTTACAGAGCTGATATACATTTGCCTATTTTGTCAAAGATTAATTGATATATTGTTTGAGTCAAATTTTTTTTTTTTTTTTGATATATTGTTGAAATTCAGCATATTTCAATATGTGGGGACAATGGTCTTCTTCAGAAGGCCAGTTACAAGCGGGTTCTAATTATACTTTTAATTTCTTTTTCAGCATTGACCAAGAGTACAGGGTTAAGAACAGAGGGAAAGATCGATGAACGGTCATTTTGGATAAACTATGTAACTTCTCTCTCTGCTCCATTGGCAATACCGCTTGTGTATCCTAGGATGGTTGCTATCCATGATCTTGACTCAAAGGTGTATATTAATCAATCAATGCTTAAAGATATATGTATGATTAGGAATAATTCCGATGTTCCATGCGTTACGATATTTAATTTAATTGCATTTTAACAAGTGCTTATTCAGATATCCGAACTTGATGATGTATATTTGAAGATGATAACGAGTTTTTATTTTTTAATATATGGTTGATTTTTTGTGACAAGATCGCATGTTTCACGCTAGTTTCTATTAAACCTAATCTCATATTTATAGTACTTCTCGAGACACTAATATCATTTTGTAAATTGCAGGAAGATGAAGAATCTGTTATTCCTTCCTTCCTACCTCTTTCTAGTGAACATATTAGCGATGAAGGAATTTATCTTTTGGAGAATGGTCATGATTGTTTAATATATGTTGGAGACTCTGTGAGTCCAGATATTGTGCGGAAAATATTCGGTGTTTCTACAGTTGATGAAATTCCTCATCTGGTAATTTCTATGTTAATTTCTCTTTCCCTCTCTCCAACCCCCTGTTGCCTTGCCATTATCTGAAGATGCAAAATCTGTCAAACTTCACTATTTTATGTGGTTGTTTTCAAGGGAATTTCTATCATTCTTAAATCATAAGCCTGATATGTTTTAGATTACTTCACATCGATTTTTTCTTCAGAACTGGCAATGCAAAGTTGACGATTATGGCCGGGTTTGGATTAATTTGAAGTCATAGGAAATTTTCCCTTTTAATCAGTTCATGGTTCTGTTCTTACGAAAAAGTAGTTGTAAGCGTAGAAGTGTTAAAATGTTCTTAAAAGAGCTTTTTGAAAAATTGAGATGTGGAAGCTAATTTTGAGTTAATACAAGATGCTATTGTATTAAAATAAAAAACTTGGTTATTGCAAGATTCTTCTAATATTATTTTTCATCAGTGCTTTTCGAAAAGTTTATCTAAAGCGTCTCTGTTCTTTGACCAGTTTGTATTGCAACAACATGACAATCCACTTTCGAAGAAGTTAAATGAAGTAGTGAATGAGATTCGGCGGCAAAGATTTTGCTACCTCCGGTAAGCTAATTTTGACAATTAAAGCATATCTTGAACCCTGTTGAATATCTTCCATGTCATTTGCTAATTATACAAAGTGTAAATTTTTTCTGATATCTGGCAGGTTTAAGCTCTGCAGGAAAGGTGATCCATCAGGTCAGTGCATTAGAATGATTGCTTATAATACAGGATGATTATTTTTTTTTATCAGCGTAAACATTAAAATTAATTTAGATCATGGAACCGCATGACATTATTCCCTAATCCCATCAGCAAAGTTGTGGTTTAGCTTTAACCCCATATTCTGAAATAGTTGAATTTTTTTAGGCTCCGTATATGTTTGCTTTTTCTTTGATAGTATTTGCTTCTTGAACTAGTGCTCTATGTTTTCTGAAAAGGATTCTTCTTAATACTTAGCTGGTGTTTGACATGCGGTTATTCTTTTCTGTTCTGTTTGAATGAAACCAAAATCCCTTTTCTTATCATCTGTCCTATTACTCTTTTAATATGCTTCAACCATTTTCTTTTTTACAATTGGAAATTTTTGGCTACCAGTTCAAGAACAATATGGTTAACGCATCAATCATGTTTTGACTTTTTTACTCATGTTTTGAAATAAACTACCTCATGCTGTGCTTCTTGTCTGTTGGCTGATTTGCTAGACTTGTTTAGAATATGAAGGTTTTTAATCGATGAAAGAAATCTGTAGATAATTGTTATGTCTACTACCTTGCTCTGTTATTTTCAACTTAACCTATCTTACTTGCCATCCACCAGGAATGTCATTCTTCTCGTATATGGTAGAAGACAAGAGCGCAGGTGGCTTCTCCTATGTAGAGTTTCTTGTCCATGTTCATAGGCAAATCCAGAATAAAATGGCATCGTAATGAGTATATATGCCAGCTTCATTTTTGCAAGCTTTTAGACCTAAATGATAGAGCAAACCCCAAGTACCCAATGATGGGTGAGAAATTCTGCATATTAATCCACATTCTTCGTTTGCTTGAGTTTGTCCGAAAAATGAGACAACTTAAGATTTTGTTAATTATTGTACATGTATAAGTTAATTGTTGTTGGTGATAGTTGGATCTTACTATTTCTTTTACGTTGACAATTTTTAACATTATGAGCAATTGTGTTTTTATGCGGAATATTATAATAATATCTGTCATTTTAATAACTTTTATGAAAAAAAATAGAGGCAAAATGAAAGCAACCGTTTATACTTTTAAGTATAAAATATTTGATTGATATGCATTTCAATCACCCACTCGTCTGAGTGTAGATTTATGGTGTTCTCAGCATATTTATGTAGAGCATGCACCAAAACACACTAATGTCAGTGGAGGACTGATTTTAACGAGCGTAAAACTAAAAACATTTCAACTCCATTAGATTTAGGCACTAAAGATTACATAAGCAATAACGTTTTCCACTAAAACAAATTATTAGGGTTGACATTGAATGTTTTTGATTTTACTCGCTGTATCCTTTGAAGAATAGACCTCTTTGTTTTTTTTTGAAAAGGGAGGGTCTTGAACTCAAAAGAAGGAACTACAAAATACGAGAATGTCATGGCAAGAGAAGTCAGACACTGCACATAAATACTCAATTTAGCTTCTTGAGAACACCTTAGTTCAATTAAAATATTCAATCACACATTAGCTTGCTGTAGATATTGTTCACTCTAACTCTATGACAACTTACCCTTAAGTTAATTATTGACCACACTTCTACTCGTCAAACAATCATGATCAACACATTCTCTACAATTCCAATAAGAAAAACGCTACAAAATTCTAGGTTTATGAACAACAAAAAACACAAATCTAGTGACTCTCTGCAATCCCAAATTAAGCCATTGCACCCAGTTATCCATTGGCTTCTCCCATCCATCAGATTAGAGCTATTCTTGCTTATCGATGAGTCTAAAAATATTTAGGTTAGAGCCTTCTAGGTCTCATAGGTCTAGTAAAAGAAGCATCATGCAACTTCTTACTTCTGTATTTCCAAAAGCAGCTGCCCAAATGACATCCCAACCTCGAGGGAATGAAATTATCCTTTGTTTTCACCTGCAATAGCTTCGAAAAAAGCGACCTTCGGACTTTGTGTTGCACATGAAAATGTTTTCTTAACAATATTGTGAAGTGTGGACATCGAGTGGAATGAAATTATCTTCTTCACCATTCGTATTGCCCAAGAGACCTCTTTATTTTCATCAGCAATATCTCAGAAAAAGGTTATCTCTAGATTAATTTGTGCAAGGCATTGAAAATGTTTCCTTTGCAAATGTGAGGTGTGGACATTAAGTGAAAATTGTTCAAGCATTTCACAATCTTGAGAGGGCATAAAATTGCTTAGCTGACTACCAATATCATTGTGCCGCTAAGAAAATTAGATGGTCATTCAAATAAACCAGTCAGGAGTATTATGAACCTAGTATAAATATTTTTAGAGGACAGCAACATAAATTTAATGATCATTCTAAACAAAAACTCAACCATTCACTATTCTAGCTATTAAAAATAATATATTTCCATATCATGTATCCCAACAAAACAATGCATGGTTAACAATGTCTAATGTTCATCAACAATATTCTCTGAAAGACTACGGAGAAAACGAGTGAGGGCCTTCTTAGCCCTAATCTCTGTTTTCTCTATTTTTTTCTCCTCATCTTCATCGGTAGCCTTTGTTTCTTGAGCAAAGTGCACTTTACGTACCAGCTTTCTCAACTCCTGTAAAAGATGAAGATATTTTATGTCAATAAACGTGAACAACAATCTGACCAGCGAACTTGTTCGTGGTTCTGCCTCTAAATATATATGATTTTTTATACAGAGTAAGAATAGAAAATGTATGTCAAGAAATACTAAACAATACACATTTTTTCATACAATCTAGAAACATTCTTCATTATGAGAAAGAAATTTATGCGAATCTCACAACATAGGCTTATTCTCCATTTGATAGGAATCATATAAAATTCACCAGGTAATATAAACTTGGTATAAAATTCGTACAATCTAGAAATATTCTTCATTATGAGAAAGATATTTATGTGAAACTCACTAAAAACGTAGGCTTACTCTCTACTTTATAGGAATCACATAAAACTCACCAAGTAATATAAACTAGGTTGAAAATATTAGATTATATTGTATGGTTCACCAGTAATTAATCTTGTTCAGAAAGTGCAAGCAGGTGCAAATATGCAGTTCCTCGATCACACATAGTGCAAAATATTACCTGGCGATCATACTGAACACCTTGAACTGAATAAACTTCATTGGTGATTTGAATGTCCTTGTTGATCAAACCATCAAACCACCTTGTTACTTGACTATCATCATAAGGCTTAGATTCCTGATAAAATGCTCAAAAGATGAGATACATCATAAGGACAAAATACATTGTAACTAAGTCATATCAAAGAAAGCAAAAAGAAAAAGAAAATTACACCCCCTAATATGACAAAGAGGAGATAAAGGTATTATGGGCCCGTTTGTTTTGGATTTTTTTGGAAAAAAATCTATTTTTTTAACTAAAAAAATCACTTTTTTAATTTTTGTTGTGTTTGTTTTAGATTTTAAAAAAAATCCATTTTGCTAAAACATCATTTTTAGCCTCAAAATGAAAATCTATTTCAAGTAGCTTTTCCAAAATCTATTTTTATCTAAATGCAAGGAACTCAAGTGTAAGGGTTTCAAATCTTAAAAAAAATGATTTTTATGATAGTAAACAAACAGAAATAGCTTTAGATTTTTTTTAAAATCTCTAAAAAAAAATCTCTAGATTCTTTTAACTCAAAATCTATTTTTTTTTAAAGCTGAAACAAACGCACCCTATATGCAGGCTCATGTCTAGTCAATAGGAAATTTAGTGCATATTTGGATTCACTTTTGAAAGAGACAAAAGTGATTCTAAAGAATTGAAGTTGATTTTGGTATGTTCGGAGTTCATGACCAAAATTGATTTAGCCTCTATAACTGATTCTAAGTTGAAGGTCAGATTTTGTAGTTTTTGCCTCCAAATGTAACTTTTATACTCAAATTTATTGTTCAACTCATTTTAACGTGAACGTATCCAACCATAAATCATTTTACCTTCAACTCACCTTTAACTAAAATCAATTCAATCAAAATCAATTTTTACCACTATAGAATCAAACACACGTTTAGACATGAACTCATATGTTAGGAACCTTTCTTTTGGTATAAGAAAGAGTTCTCAAAACTGTACAGAATTGAATAAACAAATGAACAATTTTATCGAAAGATTGGGAAAGGATAAAAGAGAATAATAGGAGAGAAACTCTCCTCAAGGGTTTCCCCTTCACAACAGAGTGTACTCTATTCACAATTACAATATCCAAAGCTACTTTCTAACATTTGTGTTTTCTTATTTATACACATACTCTCTAACTAATCCAAATAACTAACTTCCCTAACAACTCATAACAACAACCCAAATAACAAACTAACTTCTCTAACTATGTTTACTCTAATATTTATTATTGGGTTAAATATGTTTTTGGTCCCTATAAATATACTAACTTTTCATTTTAGTCTCTCTAAAATTTTCTTTAGACTTTTAGTCCCTATAAAATATTTAATCATCACTTTTGGTCCCTATTTTTAAGTCAATTCATGTGTAACATTTGTATTTTTTAATGAAATTGTGTAGAATATTGTAAAAATTTCTCCCAAAAAAATTTAGAAGACCTGTAGATTATGTAGTAAGGAGAGTAGATCAGATGGAGGATAACCATATCACTAGAGGCAGAGGAAGACTTGGAAAAACTATCAGAGAAACTATTTGGAAAGATTTGGAAATTAATGAGTTGAACCAAAATATAGTTTATGATAGAACATTATGGCACAATTTGATCTATGTAGCTGACACCACTTAGTGGGAAAATGCTTGGTTGTTGTTGTTGAATCCTAACATCATACCTCATCATCCTGCTCGTCTTCAGTTTCTACCAAGTTCTCACCGTCATCCTCAGGATCATCAGGCCCCAAGCCAGTTAAAGCTTGCAGCTCCTTATGGTCAGAATCCTTTGTTGCTTTTATTAACCGGTCCATTAATTCCGGTTCCACATTTCGTAGCAACTTTCCTGAGACAACAATTTAAGTATGAAGAACATGATTCTGCATTGCACTACTGAATGTACATACTACTGCAGTAATTCTAATCAACTTACCACATCTATTGAATGACTATTGACAAGAATAGTACTATAAGCTAAGGTATAGATACCAACTCATAATTAGTGCAACACAAATTGGAAAGATGATTAAATGAATGAATGTTTAAAGCAGTATTGTCAATTGCAGAAAATAGTTGTTTGTTTAAATTTCACTATGCTTTAGTGCTAGGACGTTGCATTGCTATAGCTTCTATTTGATAACGGTATGTACTAAATATCGTCTTGTGGAGCAACAACAAATTGTTGAAATTATGCTACGCTATGCTATAGAAGCTAAATCTAATCGTAAAGTTGAACTAATCCTTGTGTATGCATGTTATATTACTGCTCAATCTTTTCACCTCCGCTTTACTGATTTAAATGTGTTGTTTGTATTGTTCAACATGTTCAAATCGATTCAGAAATTCTAACAAATTATTGATTATTTACCTATATAATTGAACTGACGTCGCCTTCCTTCACGAACATCTGGTCCCATTCTCTGCGGTAAAACAACAAACACCTTCTCTTCAATAAACTTTCACTAGTAAAAAAACATAATTTCCACAAGCACAAATAGAACAATTAAAATTTCAAGATGACAAAGAAAAGGTAAGAACCTTAACCAACATAAGAGCTTCAAAGACAATTTGGTCCAAAGAAACCACCCTGTAGCCCAAAAACAAAATTTAGCAAAAAGTTGAAACTTTTGAAAGATGAGCATTGAGAAATGCATAATGAATGAAGAAAAAACAAACCTAAGGATGCGTTTGATTTGGGGAGGAGAGAAGGAAGACAAATCAATTCCCCATTTAACAGCACGTTTTGCTTCACGCTTCAATTGGTTGCGGCTTTTAATGGCAGCATCTTCGTCTGCTTGTTCCTCGGGAGCGGTGGGTAGTGGAGAATCAGCTCTTCGAAGTTTCCCGCGAGATGCAGATAACGAGAAACGACGTATATTTGTTGTTGATTCTGGTGATGATGTTGGAGGAAGAAGAAGATGATGATATAGTGCAGAAAATTTAGTAGAAGAAGTAGGATGGTGGTGGTGGTGAAAGTGCAACAGCCATGGCCAATGTCTTAGAGGCCGCAATATTGCTTGTTGGCTCATATATGGAAGAAGAAGAAGATGATGATGATATAGTGCACAAAATTTGTTTTATGCCTTTTCTACTTCTTTGTTTTGCTCTCGGTCTCTATCTCTATCTCTATCTCTTACATTTCACTCACTTATATTTTTTATTTTTACAACATTTTATTAGAAATCAAGGTATACATCGATAAACCAATTCACTCACCTGAATTGGTTTTGCTATGGTAACAGGTAGAGTCAAGAAGCGAGATTTTAACTTCATTGTGGACAAGCTGGATGCTAGATTAGTTTCTTGGAAGAATAAACTCCTTAATAATTTTTGTATGTTGGCTTGGCCTCGTCATTGTTAAATTAGCTGGCTTCCTTTAGGTATTTATTTGTTCACAAATTGATATGATGACTAGGAAGTTTATTTGGCAAGGTACAAACCTTGTTGGCTGGCCATTAAATTACTCAAGCTAAAAAGATGGTGAAAATTGCTTTTCTGACATCCATAAGTTCCTAATGACACAAGTAAAATACTTGATGCCTCCGGTGGTAGTTAACTACCGTTGACGTATCCGACAGCAGTTAACTACCGCTGAAGGTACAGTGACCGTAAGGAACAACACATTCTTGTTTTGCCATTCAAAACTTGACAAAGATTTTGAGAATGAAAATGATAGTCGATGTACCACATTGGCGGATAACAGATTCATTCTTGTTCTTGTTCTTGTTGAATTGATGCTTACAGAGAATTAGTGCAAATTGAATTAGATTGAAAGAAAATTGTAACTTAATTAGAGGAATTAATTGAATAAAAATGGGTTCAATTGAAAATGAGCACTGAATTAACAGAAGCATAATCAATGGATAGTGAATTATATAGATTTTTCAATGAATTAGAATTGTGATTAGATTAGAAATAGATTGGGATTCACGAAAATGGAAGAATGGAAGTGAAACTAACGGGAGAAAGGGAATTTCTCAGCGGTAGTTAACTACCGCTGGAGGTATTTAAGTATTTTATTTGTGTCGTCAAAAAAGCAACTTTCTTGGAACACTCCGGAGCTAGTATCAAATGTATGAGCCCTTGCGTGTATTAACATAGACAAGAACACTACATTTTTTTTCTTCTGTTTTTTATTTTGATTGACTTCATTTTGAATCTGAATGTCTAGGAATGGATTCAATCTCTAGAGGTGTTTTTTGTTGGAAGCATTATTCAATGTCGGATTTTATCAGTTTTTGACAGCTTTGGAACATAAACTAGTAGGCACATCAGAAGTCTATTCGAACAAAGCTGAGCAAATTTGCAAAGACTTTTGTAAGTTCCAGACCTGTGTCATAATCTAGCTTCTTGCTTTTGAAAGTTCCCTTCTAGTCCTAGACTAGATAGATTCATTTTGAGAACGGAAATGCAAACACTTTGTAATACAAGGTAGTATTTTTCTTCTATAAAACAAGGTGTTTTTTTTTATAATACAAAAAAAAGTTAGTAAGTTTTATAATACAAAAAAAGTTAATATTTTTTTATTTCAAATTTCTCAGTTTATGAAAAAATCTCGGAGTTTGGGATAGTGGTTTACGTCTGAGTTTCAAAGATCTTCGATGGACCAACAACAAATCTATGGTGACCGACAATGGTGGTTTGTCGACTCGGTGGTACAACGACCAACGATGGGTCACATAGCAATATATAAAAGTACTTATTTTATTTTTTAAGCAATTGAAAGTTTTTATTTGTTTTATTGTAAAGAAAATTAATTTTTAAATTTGCACTTCAATTTTTTAATAATTTTTGTGAAAGGAGTTAATATTTATTCATTAAAATTTATTAATGAATGAATCAAATTAAGAGAATAATATTTATGCAATGAAATTATAATAATTTTCACATTCAATCAAATCGTGGCAAATAAATGTTTTTGCAACTAACCTAAAAAGACTGTATTATGAAATGATTTGATTGAATATATATATATATATATGTAAAAGAGAA
>Ga0315915_1003169_pt1 | contig 20955 bp, 11 predicted proteins | sample MpolbnodulesMG_FD_207738 | JGI IMG/M metagenome (GOLD analysis project Ga0315915, IMG submission 207738) | Medicago polymorpha root nodule microbial communities from Los Angeles, California, United States - branched nodules | ecosystem: Host-associated > Plants > Roots > Nodule | place: USA... | reverse complement strand
TTTATTATTTAGTAGGATAGGTTGGAAATTAGAATAATTAGACTTGAAGGGGGCTGAATTAGAATTAATTAGAAATAAGTGGAATTAATTAGAAATATGTTGAGGTTAAGAAATATAAAAACTAAGAGTCAGACAAGTTTAGGTTTAACAAGCTTTTGGGAGAAAAGAGGAGAACCAAGAGAAGGGAGAGCTCGTAGAATCTTGTAATCACCTAATCTAAGGTAAGGGTGGGACTATCATTCTCTAATCTTAGGTTATATAATTCTGAAATTGAATTTAGCATGTAGTTGTTGTTGTTGTTTTGTGAATTTGAGAATTAGGTTTTGGGGTAGAATTTGGTTGTTAATAGAGTAGAAAATCCATTGAATTCGTGTATAATTGATGTTCAGGTTGTAGAATTATCATAGGTTGGGTTCCCTATCAAATTTGGGATTGGGGTAGATGAAAATTGGGTTTTTGGGGTGAAAAATCGTTCTTCCCAACAGAAGTCTGCCACGACTCGCCACGGCGAGTAATCTGCTCGCCACGGCGAGCTGTATCGTGACAGAGAGCAGTGTTTTCTCGCCACTAGCTCGCCACGGCGAGTAAGTCAGCCCGCGAGGCGAGTTACATAGTAGCAGTGTACCTTTTCATGCTCTTGCGTCGTTTTCACATGTTTCTGTTTTGAATTAGCCTTTGGTGTGAACATGAAAGTTTTAGGTAATATTGTCAGCTTTCAAATGGCCTTGTTTGTCATCAATAACTTTGATTGATGAATTATTATATGAATGTATATATTGATGAATTACTATATGAATGCATATGTTGAATAATATGATGTTACATGATGTTGCTCATAAACGATGAGTTATGGAATTATGATGTGGAGTCGTTGTTGTTGTCGTTGTCGTTGATGTTGTCAATGTCGTTGAAGTTGTACGTTGTTGTTGAATAAGTTGTTGAGTCCATGCATACTCATATAAAGTTGGGGGCTCATGCCCTGTTGAATGTTTAAGCATTCATACCACGTTGATTTGAGAGCCTATGCTCTACACGTTGATTGGTATCACATGCATACTGCATAGTCAAGTTGTTATTGTGTCATTGCATTGTCGCGTAGTCGTCGTCGTCGTCGAGTTGTTGAGTTGTTGTCGTTGTTTTAATGTCAAGCAGAAATAATTGAAGAATTATGTGAAGTATTATTGTTGTTTAGTTGTTGTTATGTTGTTAAATTCCGTTGATGAATTATATGCTTATTATTATTGAATGTGAATCTCACCCCTTCTGTTTGAATGTTGCCTCTACGTGGGTAACATGCAGATAACCAGGATTAGCTGCTGATGTGAGTTGACTCTCTCATGCGTCGTCTTAGGGTCGCTCTGATACGTAACGGGATGGGGATATTTGCTTTGTTTTTCATTATTACGTATTATTTATGAACTATGTTGTTGAACTATTTGAACTAGGATTTTCATTAAAGTTGTTTATGTTGAGGCCGTAGTGCCAAAGTTGTCGAATGAAGAATTAATTTTCCGCTGCGATGTAATTGAATTTTTAAGAAGTTGTTTTAATAAATAGTAACTTTACTCTATTTATATTTCAATGTAGTGTGGCATTCCGTTTTACGTTGAATACTCTGATGGCTTAAATGCACTTTTGGCCCCCTATGCTTACCATCGTAGCGATTTTGGGCCCCTAACAAAAAAAATGCAATTTTAACCCCCTAATTTTGCCATGTTTAGGGAAATATGCTCTTTTGACCCCTTATCTTTACAAAAAAGTTGCAATTTTGGCCCCTTTTTTGGGACACGTGGCGGCTTCTCAGTATAGTTGCGAAAATTAGAGGGTCAAAATTGCATTTTTTTTGTTAGGGGGCCAAAATCGCTACGACGGCAAACATAGGGGTCAAAAGTGCATTTAAGCCTACTCTGATTTATATGTATTATTTACATTGTTGGGAAAACGGGGTGTTACACGTAACACATTGACTCAACAAAGTTTGGCGTGAAGTGACAAAAATAACCCTCCTTTCATCAGAGGGCAGCGAAATTACTTAGGGGTATTTTTGTCATTTCATGCTAAACTTTGATGGGTCAATGTGCCACGTCAGCAAATCTAGTGACGTCGCAGTGATTAAGTGGGGGGAGGGACCACATTTTAAATGATTAAATTTTGGGAGGGCAAAATGCCAGGATTAAAGAATGCATTGACCATTTTTTAAATGACTCCTATTTACAGAGACTGAACACGTATATAAAACCATAAAAATATATATGAAACACTCATATTGTGATGTTCTTTGTGTGTGCCTCAAGGAATTCAGTGATTATCCCCCACCAAGTTTTTTTTCCTTCTTTTTTAAAAAAAAGTTTTTTTTCTTCCTTAAAATGGAATTAATGTTAGTTTCTTTCGCTATAAAAGAAATTGGAAATCAAATCTTAACTGAGTTGGATTTGTTCTCCAAAATTCGGTACCGCCAACTATATTGAGCTCATGGCTGTCCTAATCGGACATAAGAAAATGAAGTATGGTATTTGAAAAAAAATCATTTGTGAAACAACTTATGGAACAACTAAATATATACAAAGAAAAGTATGTATCATACGAAAACTAAAATAATAGAATGATAAAGTAAAAATACAATGTGACTATGAGAGAGAAAGTTGTCACAAAAGTTATTGAAAAATAATTGTACAAATATCACTTCTCTAAAAAAAATTAAGTGGTGGAGAAGTTGCTGCCATTAAAAACTATATTGTAAGAGAGGTGTTATCAACATCTCTTTTCAATATTTTCTTCAACACTCACTTTTTATTGAGTTAAATTTATGAATGACTCGCCCAGTAGAAATAGGTCTCATACAAAATAGTAAAGTCACATGAATTTTATTTTTTTGGTAGTGTACATGAATTTTATTTAACAAGAGAATGAATATTAATGAGTGTTAAAAAGTTAGTATTATTAGCACTATTTTTCAAGGAATTGTCGGCACTATACTTTATATCATATGAATCAAGATGGAGAAAGTAAATTGAGAGAATCCTAATTCACCTTTAACATAAGTACTCTCTCTTCCTGTCCTTATTTATAATGGTGTAATTTTTTCTCCATTTCTTTTGAGAGATGGGAGGATGACTCTATTTAGTGAAATATAGCCAAAAAGAATTATGGGGATGACTTTATTTATTTGTTTTGTAAAACAAAACGATATTTATTCATTCCAATTAATAAAGTATATCGTATACAATTACATATTCAATATCACTAAAAACGTAAATGGTCAATCTGCGAACAAACTTACAAAATTCAAGCTAATAGCATATAGCTGTAAAATGCCTATAAATAATATGATAAATCTAAGTGAATGTGGAATACATGTGCTTCCGGATCTGCAACGTTGATGTCCAAATCATTGATTGAATTTGTAAATGACTAAGTCGATCTTTCAATAGAAATCAAATGAACACCGCAAGAAGACGCAAAATCAAACAACGTCGCAGAAGACGACGAAATCACGAAAAGACACAAAAGATAAATCTGATATATGTAGAAACCACTTATTTAGATTAAAAGAAAGGAGAAAAGATGCAAATGGATGATCTTAGGTCCAAAAAATAACCTAAAACAACGCATTCTATATTAGCAAAGGAGAAAAAGAACTTAAAAAAAATTAGAGTTTCTTTTACTAAGAAACTAGGGCCAACTTTCCAACAACAAATTTTTAATTTCTAAAATAGGTTCTTGTTGAGGTTGTTTTGTGTTATGAGTTTTATTATCAAGTATCAAATTGGAGTGTTTGAATTTATCCTTTTTTTAATAGTTATAAATTTATCAACTTGCATTGATGCTAAAGATTGTTTTAAAAAAGGGCTAAGTTGTCATTTTGCGCTCTAAATGTGTTAGATGTAGTTATTATATATAGGAAAATGTTAACGAGTGCTCCTTGAATACTCTTTAGTTTTTAAGGGTCTTAATTTTTTATAAAAATTTATGTATTTAATGCATTTGAAATTGAACTATTTAACATTTTTAAAAAATAATTTTTAAATTTAGAATGCTTAAAGCGTGCTCTAGGAACCCTTGTTAACAAGACCCTTATATATATATATATATATATATATATATATATATATATATATATATATTTTTTTTTATAAAAAAAAAATAAAAGATATATATATAAAAATATATATATGATGATGATGATCATCAATTCATCATCGTTAAATATATCAAAATATCAAATAAACCTCATGTGTTTCTTTCATTTGTAATATTATGATCAAATTGATAAATAAAAACACATTTAATAACTAAACTAATCAACTAAAACACGTTTGAGGACCAAAATAACTATAAAAAAAAAAAACAGACATTTAAGTATGCTTTTGTAATTAAATAGCATTTACCCTTCAAAAAATTGTTTCGATATTCTTACCCGGCAGGATGAACCAATATTTATATCAATTGACTATTGTTTGTAATTGATACTCCTCATCCTAAATTATACGTAACTTTAACAATTTCACGCAAATTAAAAAACATAGTTAATTTTAAATGAAAAAGAAAAATGATAAGATACTGTACAAAATTATCTTTTCAGTAATAGTATGAAGAAAAAAAAAGAAATTAAAAGAGTTAGGAAAAAAGATTAATAAATAACTAAAAGTATACTAAAAAAAAGAAAAATTAATATTCCATTAACATCGTAAAATACATAGCATAAAATGAGGGGGGAAAGTTGGCTAAAAAACATATATACCAAATACAATTACAAACAAAACTATACTTTTAGATTTATTGAATAACTAATGTATCTAGTTTATAATATATATTAGATACATTAATCATTAAATGGATTTAAAAAAAAAATTGTTTATAATAATTATCCGATGGACTAGTTTAGAAGATGGGGAATATGCCTTCTCTTATTTATCATGCAATTGTTATCTTAAATTCTCTTTCAATTTGATCCCGGGAAAAGAAATTGCTCGTTATGGAAACTTTCACATGCTATATTGAGGCAATTAGGACCACCATCATCTTATGGTGGATGCTACGCACGTGACTACATGAGCATATATCGATATAGGTGTGTCTTGTGATTGCTATAATCTCTATAGGTGTGTCTCAAAATAAAATAAGAAAACATAGGCTTTTCCCTAAAATAAAATAATAAAAAAACTAATAAACATAGTAAGTTTTTGATCCACCTAGATTTCCCAATGCCATATGGTCTGGTCTGCTATCTATAGTTCCATGGGCGTCTCTTACATGTCTTTATCAAAATGACTTTGTTGTTTGCATAAAGAGGGGCATACAGCTACGTGCACTCACCCTTGGATGCCTAAAGGCACACACAAATTTGCTTTTTACTATTCTTCTTCATCAATTTATAATTTAGAACCAATATATCACAAATTCTGATATAGGTCATCCTCATAAATGGTCCACAATGAATCATACTTAAAAAATATATGAAATTTCAACAATGGCATGCGTTTGCGTCGTCTCTTGACAGTATATATTAATCATGTTGTCATTTTTAAAATTGAGACATTGATTTAATTGATATCTATTCAATTAAAACAATAAAAAATAAATATGTAATTAACTTGTATTGAACTAACATCAATCATAATAATCGTTTTGGCCGTACAAATTCCTTTTTTTATGGGATAATTTATGATAATTTTAAGTAGGACAGTAATCCTTAGAGCTCATCTCCAGTATATATACAGTCAAATCTAGCTATGATATTGTTTATTGAGCAATAACTATATGCATATAAATCGCATGGACAAACCCCAACACTACCAACTTAACAATTCTCAGTTCTCTCAATATAAATGATTTGAACACACACATAATCATACATCTCAATTCTCAACTAACAATTTAAAAAAAAAATACGTTATTTAATTCTTTTTTTTTTATCTTATTTCACTTTTTTTTTTTGAAAGCATCTTATTTCACTTATATATGTGTCTAAATCATTTTGATTTGGGGTTGACACATGTAATTCTTACCTTATTAATGCTAGATTTGTGGGGTTTGTAATTGAGAAAAGAATCATATACAATGTTGACGTGGAATAGTTTGTTTTTGGAAAATTGAGCATCCTTAAATGCTTATTGGGTTGGAATGAGTCAAGTCGATCCGCATTCGTCTTAACTCGATTTAACTTGATAAGAAACGGTTCAGCTTGAAATTCGATTCGAGTTTAAAACAAATAATTTTTTAGCTAGAGTTTGGCTCATCTAAAGTTTACAAACCATTTGTTTAGCTCCAGTTTGACTTCACGAACAACTCGATTTGGGTCGTTAGGTTCAACTCATCTACTCAAACCACATAATTCATAAATACTTTTTCGAATAAAAAATGTTTTAAAAAAATGAGGATACTACACTCTAAGTAATTGATACTATGCAAAATGGCCTCAAACTAAGAGTGCATTTCTCTGTCATATGTTGTTGCTACCCTTACCATAAGTCCGGGACGGCTCCACATACAAGTGTACGTGGGCCTTGGCCCTCGCTACTTTTGAAAAAGTAATAAAGAAAAATTATATCTATATACACTATGGAAAGAAAAAAAAGCTTTTAAGGTCCACACTATAAATTATAAAAGGAAACTATCCAATTAATCGTTGTTAGGCGGCTAGATGTCATGATCTGAGCTCAAATAATAACTCAACTCAGAGTAAGAAAAAATGTTTCTATAGTTGTATTTTGAGAAGAAGACAAAGTAAAAAAAACTAAGTGATATATAATGATCTCTTAAAATGTTCAAAGGGTATCTTTAACAATTATAGTAATTTGAATAAAATATTGGTGCGTCTTTCATCTTTTTATTATTATAATTTCTGTTTTTACTAAAAATGGTAATGATACACTTTTTGACCATTTTTAAGGTTGATATCAAACAAAAGTTAAGCTAATATGTATCTTAAAGACACATGTTAAGAATTTTACAAATAACAAGTATTTATTAAAAAAATATTTTTAATTTTTTGATAAACAAAATAGCATAACCTCCATTTTAAGTTTATTTTTTTTCAATGCATAACCTCTATTTTTAAAATAACATGTGCTTTTCTAAGAGCCTATGTATTATTTCCTTATCCATTAGTATTTATTATAAAAAAAATAATGTAGAATATTTTTTGTGCAAACTAAAATCCTAGCTTTTGGGGGGAGACTTGTATTGACGACAGATTTGACAAGGCGGCTGGTTATGGATATTTTGGAGTGGAGGACCATGAAACCTACAATGCCCATGTGATGCCATATGGGCAACTCAGAATTTCAAGCTACAAAAAGAAGAATTATGTTGCTTCTAGACTTCTAGTAACATTATAGGATTTATGAGACTCTTGTGTGGTCCTTTTAAAATTGAGGAGCACTTTACGAGCCCAATCATTTTTGAAGTGACTTGATACAAAACAAATGACTGTTAAGGATGAGATTAGTTAGAACTTAGAAGTGACATATAAATTTCATGGATAACTAAGTTTATCTAGTAGTTGTGTGCGTGTATGTCATTTAGTAACCAGTGTAGGACCACACAAAAATAATAGGTATAACGAGTGAGAAAGCATTACATGGATATACTTCTAATGTGCATAAGTATGAAATATGGTCCTCTGAAAAACAGTATGAAATATGGTGGAATTTATAGATTAAATTGTGGAGAAAAAAATTGTGTGCATGGTACAACATTATTTGATTTGTGCAACTTATAACTAACCGAGAAAATAGTTAAAGAGCACATTAAGCCGACTAATTTCATATTTCCTCCGGTCACATTTATAAGAAAAAACAACTTTTTAGGTACATCCAATAATTAATGCATCTAACCCATAAATGTAACCGGATACATTAATTATTTAATGTACTTAAAAAGTCATTTTTTGCTTATAAATGTGACCGGATGGAGTATATATTAAGAAAAGTTGGTAGTATAGTTAATGTGTCTTATTTGTGTGTCAATTTTAATGAATTGTCTTTTTGTTTGTATGTATGTTATTGAATTTGATTTTTCATATTTTAAGACAAGTTTGTAGTATTAATTATGGGTATGTTTAGGGAAAAATACACATCGTAATTTGTATAAGGGCTTATATTTATAAACAATCTTTTATTTCAAAATGAGCTTATAATTAGGGACAAAGGGCATATTGGGTTTTGCTTTCACCACATATCATGGGAAAGACAAGGCTAGTGAAACATTACTTATTAATCACTATTCACTAGAACATTTAATACCACAAATGTGAGACTTAAATGAGTTTCATCTGATAAAAGAGAAGATGTTAGAGATAGTGTTAGAAGTAGCTAGAGTGTTTGTAGCACTCCTCTAATATCTTCTCTTCTATAGACTCTAAGGAAGGAATTAGCTAAGATATTGTTAGAAAGAGACTTAGATGAGTTTCATCTAATAAAAAGGAAGATGCTAGAGATAGTGTTAGACTTAGAAAGAGAATGTCTATAGCACTCCTTTAAGTCTTCATCTTCTCAAACCAGATATTTAGCTAAGATATTTGTTTATAGTTCTCAATTGTGATTTTCTTTCTTTAAGTGATTACCCTAAGGAAGGAATTATATCCCTTAGTTATGTGTTCCTTAACTACTTCCATATAGCGCTAAGTATGGTATTTTTGGGTTTTAAACCACCTAACTAAGAGATGTATGTAAAATTAAGATAAAGATCTATATGAAATAAAAAAAATGTAAATAGGTTGATTTTGATTGATTATGTATGTAATGCATTGTACAAGATGAGTATTAATAGGAACAAATTATCCCTATTGGCGAAACAACATGGCCTACAATGTTCAGTCTTACTTGGCTATTTATGTCGGTAGTGTGCGACGTCTCATGTTCATCTAACAGCTTTCCACTTTGTGGTGTGATCTGATGACAAAATTCTAACAAGTGAACTAGTGTGCCGACAAGTAGCAAAATTTATAAATTTTGTCTCCACGTGAATGGTGAAATTTCTACTCACCAATATCGATTGTTAATAGGATGTGTAAATTGGGGGAGGGGGTGTTGCACTAGACACGGGTTTTGTTTGTAGAAAAGAAATAAAAGAATAAGATTAAGGTAAGGAGAATCATTAGGTTGTTTCGATTCATTTCTCTGAATTGTTTGGTAACTACAGACTATAAACACCATTTGAACTGATTATACAATTTTAAGACACTTGAACAATATAGCTAAGTCAATATCTTGGAAACTAACTCTCTTCAACGCATATTGCTCCATAATGTTTTATGTGAGCCCATAACCCTTGAAAGTTTAAGAACGTCAAATTAAATACTCAATTATCATTTGTTTATGTATAAAGCTAATCAATAATTGAACGGTTAAAATAATTCAAGCCATCAAAGTTAGGGTAAGTAATCATTGTGACCTATAGCAATTTATGGACATTTCGTAAATACATAAAAAAAACATTAAGAACAATATTAACCAAATAAAATAGCAAAATCATCAACTGAAACTTATAGGATAATTTAAAGTTACATGATAGAACAAATACAAAGAAAATCTTATACTTAACCTAATCAAAGAGAAATTAGCTAGACAGTGAGAGAAGAATAAATGACATAACATGGATGGTGTTGCTCCTTGATTCTTTCTCCTCTCTTTGTCGTGGTTGCTTCATCTTGAGACTTCTCCAAAACCCTGAATTGTGAGTTTCTTCTATTCTTTTCTGATCGATTATTTCTTGTGTTTCTTACATGTTGTATGTTGTTTATGCCTTCAAATTGTGAAGTTGAGAAAACAGAGAAATCGTGACACGATTTGGCAAGCGTGTCACGATTTGGTAGTGTCGAGAGCATGTTTTCTAAGTGTCCAATCGTGACACGATTTTCGGCTTGCTGGGCAAGTTTTCAGGATAAGGTTGGTCGTACCTTGGGTCGTACGCACCAAACGCGTCACGATTTTGACAGTTGTAGGGTACTATTTAAGTGTTCTTGTGCAGATTTTGAAGTAGAGGTTCAAGAGAGAGAAACTTGGGAAATCAAAGGAGGTAACTTTAGGGTTGAGAGTCTTTGATTAGATTTCTCTTGGGTTGGGAAACATTGTAAACACCTTGGGTGAGTGAAAATCATTGAGTGTCTTGTTCATTGGTGAGATTGGGAAAATGGGTAGAAATTAGGGTTGTTCATTGTGAGCTTGTTGGAGCTAATTTCTTGTAACCCATTTTTATCTCTTTGTAAGAACTCATTGACAGTGGATTGGAGAGATCAATCTCTCCCCCAGATTAGGTCAAGTTGGACCGAACTGGGTCAACAATCTTTGGTGTGTTTGTTTCTCTCTTCTCCCTTTATCTTTTGCTTGTGGTTTTGTACTTTTCACTTTGATTCCTAGATTAGATATAAGTGTTGTTATTGTTGATTATTGCTTGTGTTTTACTTTGATATTGGTTACTACTTTCCTTTGCTCCACACATCATAGTTTGTATTGATGTGATTTTGAGACCGTATTCACAACAGGTACAATGTAAGATTGCATTTTACTCTCATCTCATGAGGAAATTACATATGAAAGAAAGATAGATCAAGATGATTTGAGTAGTTGGGTCATTTAAATATATATGAAAAAGCTAATAACAAATGCATTTAATAATTTGAATTAAAGCTTAATTAATTATTTAATTACAGTTGGAGACTATTTTGTTAAAAATATGGCTTCTATTTAGGAAGAGAAGTTGTACGTAGTAGTATATCTTTAACATGCTAGGCCTATTTAGAAAGAAAAACAAATGAATATGATAGTGATCCTTGTTAGCCAAAGATTGTGAATGTTAAATGCAATTTTTGGAATTTGGCCGTCTTGGAGACAAAAAGGAACAAAAACGATTTTTCGCATATCACGATTTGGGGGTGAGGTGATTAATGCTTTATCACTTTAGTGGCTGTGGTTGCATAACCTGTTGTAATTCATACAGGAATTTTGATTCTTCACGCCATGATATAAGTGATATAGCTCTAAAGAAACCAAAAAGAAAAAGAAATAGTCCCAGGCTCTGAATTTTCCCAAGTGGTACATACCAGATTATTTATTTTTTAAAACAGTTTCTCTTGAAAGGAATTTTTGAAAATAGTTTTTTATTATTAAGTTTTCCTCTCAACTTATTATTATTATTATTATTATTATTATTATTATTATTATTATTATTATTATTATTAAGTGCTTTATAAAAATATAAGTAAATTTCGAGCATAAGATTATATAGCTATAAATTTTGAATTTATATAAAATTTTGTCGTATGCTTAATCATTATAATATGATGTTAATCAATGATTGGATTTTTAAAATTTAAGTTTTTTTGTGTTGAAAAAGTCTACTAGTGAAATCACCACTTAACCATCTCCAAATGACAAACTTCTAAGGACCATAAACTTGGCTACATAACCACTATTAAGTGATTTCCACCATACTAGATCTATTTATGCAACTCAAACATATTTTACTCGAATGAGAAAAAAATTAAACAACTTTATGAAACTCACGCTTTTAATAATTTTTTATTTACAACTTTTAATTCAAGAAAATAAACCAACTTTTAATTTGATGATAATGGATAAAACATAAGAAATAGTTCATCATTCTATAAAACTCACATAGATACATTCATTGAAGGAGGAATGCTAGCAACACTCACTTTTCAACACTCTCTCTAACACTCACTCTTTTATTGGATGAAATGAATGTATGTCCCACCATTTTGTTTGGGTTCAATTTTCAAAGTATAGATTCACAATAATTTAAACCAATAAGGGAGTGAGTATTAGAGAGGGTGTTCAAAAGAGAGTGTTGCTAGCATTGCTCTTCATTGAAGATGCTCTATAGTGTCAAGAAGTAGGGACCACAATGGACAACAAATTACCCTTCAAGAGTTTGACCTATTTGTATTTGAATTGAAATCTAAAACATTTGGTTAAACCATGAAGAAAAAGATACAAACAATTTTTTCTTAATGAACTGCAACATAGGGTTAATATATGTGTGGCTCAAAATGGCTAAGCAGGCCATCTGGAATCAGCTGGGATTCAAACAAAGAGTTATATAATACGACGAATTGTTATAAATTAAAATCGACAATGCAATATTTGCCACTGCTAGCTAATACTCAATCTCTGAATATTCATTCACTTTTGTGCTTTGAAAGAATGCGACCTCTCATTTCACACCAAATTATATTTTGGGATATCGGTGTACATACGCGGAGTATTGAAGACCATATATTTTTTTTAAGGCAAATTTATTAATAAAGATCAAATTATCTTTCAAATCGACTAAAAGGCTAGTAAAATAAGGTCAATTACGCCAAAATCCAAGACAAATAAGGCAAAACAGGTTAAAGGAGCACCGCACAGTGGTACGTCCCGACTCCAACTCCACCGTCCAAGTCATCACCAATAACGTCTTAAGATCGCGCCGCGCTTCGCAAGGACTGTTAGCGCTTTCAACGTCTATATAAGGGTGATTCCGCCCTCAAAATACACTTCACGTTTACCACTTTCTGCACATAACCATCTCGTTCAATCACTAACTTAAAGGTTGGAGTACTAACGTGTTTACCGACTCTCTTCTCATAACATAAAAGACAAAACACAGAGTGCTTACATTTGCATTTGTTGTGTGACAATAAATACTACAATAGACAATGTTTCTTACCCATAACTCTATAAGCCATGGATTTAAATTATATGCAGCCAAAATTGCATGCAAAGTCAAAATAAATTTGACCGTTTGATTAAATTAAACCACAATAAATTTGACTGTTTGATTAAAATAAACGGTCCAAATTTAGAAACAATGTTTAAATAAAAGAATAATACGACTTTAAATCTAAACTGTCTGCTAGACAATCAAATTATCCTCACTTCAAAACTGCTTGTAATTCTAATCGCATATACGTCTCAAACTTTGAAGTGACGAAATATTTATTAGAATGACAAATATTAGTAGTAATATTTCAGTCAAACAATAATACTACCTCATGTTAATATTATCTTTTTGTAAAGTAGTTTGGTGGCTATAAACTCGTCTTTAAAGTGAATAAATATGGTATACGATGTTCGAACCTCGACTCCTGCATATGCATATATTATGTAATGTTTCTATCAAATGAATCAAGTTTATTAGGACTGGACACTCATGTTCTTTTTATAAGAGATATATTGGTCAACAAAAATTAATGCATTTGATCTATATTATGAGTCAAATACATCAAAAAAAATTAAAAATCAAATGCATCAACTTTTAAAGACTCATATCTCTTATTCCCTCAACAAAAAAAAGAAGACTCATATCTCTTTATGAAAAAGATTCGAGGTAGAATTAGAAGTAATATTTTTGGGAAGGATAAAATTTTTAAACAAGTCATTTAACTCTTTAACTCTATCACCGCAGCTATTAAAAGTCACAAAACATTACTTTAATATTTGATTATATTTTTATTTTATTTTTTATTAACATTTTTTCAAACCCGATTGAATTTTTTTAACTATTATAAATGTATAATCGTTATCATTATGATCTGCTAAAAAAAAAATCGGTATTATTAGCATGGATTTGTTTGAGGTCTATCTATGTCTCCACAATGATGGGGGGATGGACCTGTCTAACCCACTAGACACGGCTCGCATGAAGCTCGTCTAAATGAATGTCAACCATAGAAATACCTTTCGTTTCATGAAATTAATTAATTAAATACATGGCTCGTCTAAGGAAAAGCCCCTCTATTTCAATTCATTGCACCCTTGAAATCATTGTGTTTGTGAATAATTAATGGAAGCCAACTTGTCCACAGTGATGGTGCCACATGGTGAAACATGAACGTGCATTGGTGTCAATTTTTTTGGGAAGCATAGGTGTCTGCTATTCCAAATTAGAATAGTACACACATTTATTCTCATTAGAAGTGTTTTGTTTGAAACATTTTACTTAAAATAATGTAATTTACCTTAAAAATCAGTATAATAATAATAATAATTTTTGTAATAATGTTTTCATTTATTAAATAATATTATTAATCTATTAATGTGATATTGTACTTTTTTAAAACTTATTTTAATCTAAACTTATTATTTTACTAAAAATAATTAACACAACTAATTATTTTCTTACCAAATATTACCTTACAGATAAGTACTATAATGAAATAGTTATATTTTTTAAGTCGAGTAGCCTATAGTGTCTATAAATTCACCTCTTAAAATAAATAAGTGAGATGTCAGAAGTTTAAACTCCAACTCTTAGATATATAATGCAATGTCGTTATCAATTGAGCCATGTTTACAGAAACCAATAAAAAAGTTATTAACTCCATTCATCCCACAATATAAGTCATTCTAGTTAAAATGTTATGTCACCTTTTACATGTTTTCCAATATAAAAAATATTAATTTTATTTTTCCTATTATAGTCGGACTGTTTTTTACTTTCTCTTATTCTCGAACTCTCATAATTTATCTTTTCACATCTTTAAAGATGACAATGTTGCAAATAATTAACATTTTTTATTTCTTGTATAATACTCCCTCTGTTTCAAAATAAGTATCGATTTAATCAATTGCACACAAATTAAGGAATGAAATGAAATAATCATTAGACATAACACTTTTACTAAACTGTCCTTATTTTGTAAGAAAAAGATAAACTTAAAGTTGCATTGAAAATTATGCAAGAGAAAAGTTGGAAGAAAAATTTTAAAGTTGTATTGGAAATGTAAAATGACATTCATTTTGAAACAATTTTTTTAACTAAATGATATTCATTTTAAAACGGAGAGAGTATTAACTATAATTTGTATATTCTGTGCTAAATGATTTATATTTTGAGAGAGAAGAAATAATAAGAATTTTCTCTGTACATCTAAAAACTCCAAGGAATTAGGAGTTTGCGTAACAATCCCAATGTCAATCATTGATTACTCTAGTTATACTCTACATGAGTACTGTTCATTATTACTATAGGCAAAATTAAAAAGGGCTAGGTGGGGGGATAGCTACCAAGGCACCAAATTCAAACAACAAATGATTTTGAGGAATGGATCCTCTTGTATATGATATGCTGATCCATTAAAATCTTTACCATTCATTAAAAAATAAAACGAGTTTTAATGACGGACAAACACGAGGGGAAATAGGTTTTACCGTTGCAAAAACTAGCTTACTATACTATAGGCTACTTGAAGTAGTTTACTATAGGCTACTTTGAGATTTTTTCAAAAAAAAAAAAATCTATTTTTTCATTAAAAAAATCACTTTTTTCATTTTTAAGTGTTTGTTTAGGATTTTTAAGAAAATTATTTTATCAAAAAAATCTATTTTGACCCTAAAATTAAAAGCTATTAGGATTAACTTTTCTCAAAATCTATTTTTTTCAACAACAAGGAGATAATACATGTACATGTTAGAACTCATTTTTTTTAAAAATAGATTTTTATGGATAGTAGGCAAACACATTTAACTTCAGATTTTTTTTTTAAAATCTCTAAAAAAAAAATTCTAGATTCTTTTGACACAAAATCTATTTTTTTAAAAGCTGAAACAAACGCACCCTTAAGCTCATCATTTTAAGCGCTTAAGTGGTTTCTATATGTACCACATATTTTATACTCCATCCGTCTCTGTATGTAAGCTCCCTTTGCATTTTTCACATTTCTTAAAAAAAGTTGTTAGTTTAATTAATGTGTCTGTTTTGTGTGTTAATATTACCAAATTATCTTTTGTTTGTATGTGTATTAAATTTGACTTTTCATATTTCAAGATAAGTTAGTAGTATTAATTAGGGACATGTTTAGAAAAAAAAATAAATGCATCTAGTAATTAAAAAAGGGTTTACATTTAGGGACAAAAATAAAGTTAAATGGGTGCTTAAATATAGGGACGGAGGGAGTAAAATTTTAATGATAACACCGAATAAGCATTCAACCTCTCTAACGCAACAACTTGGAAAAAATTAAATAAGCCCAAAAAATTACTCTCTCATAATGAAAGTTTTTGGGGAATTGATTCTCTCATGTGATATGTTGAACTATTGAAATCTCCACCATTCATTCAAGAAATTGAAAAAACATATGGGAAAATGAAAAGAATTCATTCTCTAGGTTTTGCCATTGCCATTATAATTCATGAAACATATGGAGTGCAATTTATTAAGTTGGATATACAAAAAAGTGAAGAGAGGAAGTGCTTCTATAGCCACTAATCGTTATCCGCATTCAAATTTGTCATACTACAATGAAAATGACAAATTTAACTTTTTGGGCAAAAAATTAAAGGCTTAATTGCATGTTTGATCCTTTATGTTTATTTTAGTTTTCAAGTTGGTCCTTTATGTTTTAAAAGTTTAAAGTTGGTTCCTTACGTTTTAAAAGTTTCAAGTTGGTCCAAAACGTTACTCACATTGGAATAAGTTAGTCTCTTCCGCGACATGATATTGAGTTTAATAAAACAAAAAAAATTAAAAAAATGTTTTAAAACTGGTTTTCTAAATAAGTTAAGTTTCATCACCCATATTGTCAACCCGAATCTTTAAACGTTAAGTGACCAAAGGGACTAACTTATTCAAACGTAAGTAACGTTTTGGACCAACTTGAAACTTTTAAAACATAAGGGACCAACTTGAAAACTAAAATAAACACAAGGAATCAAACATGCAATTAAGCCAAAATTAAATAAACACAAAAAATTACTCTATCATAATGATCCACATCATACATGTTAATGTTACACTAATGTTAAAAGGGAAGAATAGCAATGCTAATAGACTCTAAAAAAAAACAAAATCTAATAGAGGAATTTGCTTACACACGACAAGAAGATGAATCCTACAAAGGTTTGGAAATAGTGCATATGGTATATTTACAGTGGACAATTTAAAAATTGTTCAAATCTTCGACGACTTTTTGAAGCATTACTATCTTTTTCTTGATAATCTATGTCCTTATGACATGGACAGTGACTTCATCATCATCAACAATGATTCAACAAAAACAAAGAAAAGCATATACAAATAGAGTTTTGAAGCACTACTATATATTTTTCTTGGTTTTTACCATCAACGTCGAGTGAGTCACTATTTTATTTATGAACGACAAGTAATACTATAAACTTCTACTTACAAAAAATGACACAAATTGTTCTTGGAGTTTTAACAATTTTTAAGCATAAATCCAACGTAAATTGTGAGACAATTCTTCACCCTATAATACATCACTAGACGATAAAGAAAACTAAAATTTGTAAAAAATGATCATTTCAATTCTTACATATAGTGCTTTTTCTATTTTATTTTGAATTCTTATGTTATATTGTTTGAGCAATTTCGTAGCTGTGAACCCTTTTTGGTCTGTTTATTTTATTTCTAGAAATTAAATATCTATGGAGTACTTATATATAAACTATAATAAGTATTCCTTAGGAACTAGATATTTTGCAATTGTAAATAAGTTCATGTCTTAGAACTTCAGTTTAGATTTTGGTCATAGCAGATGGTGAAATACTCATTGATAAGTTTCATAGTTTTGATTTGATTAAAAAATGAAACTTAATGGTTTAGCAATTGAAGTACATGTGCTCACTATCAATAATCTTACTTGGATACAAATATATTTCTTTATGTTTAGCCCTGCAGACCTAACAAAAACCTCATTTTACGTTTAGCCTCTTATCAGGGCTATTCCTATGAATCTGGAGGCTCGGTTCTGTAAGTGAAAAAAGGCCGTAATAAAATAAAAACGTATTTTTTTTAAAAGAACAATGTTCTATTTAAATTTTAAAAAAGATAAATACAAGTGTCGTATATATACGATACACTCAAAAATGAAAATCACTATCGTATATATGAGGAACCTCAAACCACCCTCCCAGAAAAAACACCCACCTAACACCAAAAGCAAGATGACTCAATTCTAATAGGCCTAAAACAAGACAACATAAGAGGAAAAGGAAATCAAATCAGGGAAGAAGAAAAGAAAAGTCCGATGGAGTGATGGTGATGGAACGCGTGGTATCAGAGAGAAAGAGAATACGGAATTTTTTTTAATGAGGTAGTACTTAGTAGTACTACTGGGTTGTAATTTTTTTTTTTTGAGGCTCATACCTTGGGAAGGCCTGGTTCCATTGAGCTCCTTGCACACCCCAAGGTCCGACCCTGCCTCTTATAAATATTTTGATTTAGTTCTCTTCTGATGTTTCACTCTCATCTCGTTTTTTTTATTTTTGTAACATCATTTAAGTTTTGTGAGTTGTCTAAAATATCAAAAGAAAAGACTTAAATGATTGGATTCAAGTGGTTAATATGCTTCACCAAAAGATTGATCGCTTAGAACCCTGTTTTGATTATTGGATAGAACAATTTTTTAGTAGATCACTATACTTCCCTGAAGAAAAAAATTGCGAGGATGGTAAAACCATGTGGGAATAACTTGAGACTTTGGAGTGTGTTTCTTCTCAAGGTTTTTGGTTCGACTCTCTCCAATGTCAATTTTAATTAGTTTAGCAGTTTAGCTTCTTAAATAAAAATATATACTAAACTTGCCTTCAAGTTGATGAGAAAACAGGTAGAGAAATATACTAAACTTGCCAAATGTTTCTCTTACCTCTAAGGCCTCCTAAATACACATCCGATAGTTATCCATCGAGAAACTCTCATACTTGCCTCCAAGTTGATGAGAAGCTTAACAAGGAAACTCAATAACTCTAAAAACTAAACATACACCTCATTTATAAAGAAGCTTATTTTGATATTTTTAGCTTAAATTATTACAAATTTATATTAGGTGATTTATTTGAGACATTGAATATTCAGATAAAAACAGATCCCAACTAAAATTTATTTTAGGATAATATAAAAAATTAATTATAACACGTAAAATCATGTAATTTTAGTTTTAAAAACTATGCATTAAATATGAATATAAGAACTCATTCTTAAGAAAAAGTTCACAAAATTATCTTTAAAAAAAAAGTTCACAAAATTATTAAATCTCCGTTTTATTAAAATAAGAACTCATTCTTAAGATAAAGTATGAAAATATGAACTCGTCATGTGAATTACAACTACATAACCTTCACAATTTCAGAGATGTAAAATAGAAAATTAAGTATTTGCGATGATTAAAAATGAACTCTAGAAAATATAGTATAATAACTCTTCTGAATTAATTATAATTTTTCATTTAAACTACCTAATAACTGCCAATACATAATTCTGGAAACTTCTACTTCCTTCAAAAAAAAAATTCTGGAAACTTTCTTAAAAAATAAAATAAAATTCTGGAAACTTAACTGAAATAAAAATTAATTCTAACTTAACTGTCAGTTATTCAACAGTTAAGATAGAAAATAACTTATTCAGTATTTTGGAAGAGAATAGTCCATACTCTCTAAGCCATCAAGTGTGTGGGGTTGTTATTTTGGTTGTAGGCAAAATCCAGGGGACATCAATTGTAATGATGTGTTTTGTATGATTTGGTGCGATAGTCCTAAATTTCTTTTGTTCAAATTAGTGTTCTATCAGATATTATTTAATCTTATTTCCTTATATTTAAATTGACATTCTGTCATATATATACATAAAAAGAAAGTAGTGTCTACTCATAAGTAGTACAACACATCAACTTAAACCTTCAAGCACTAATCATTGAGTTTGGCATAACAATCAAATAATGGAACCTAGCCATCAACTCATCGGTCCATCACACTATGCTCAAAAATAGTATAAGAAAGCTGTAATGGATGCTACAAACTTAAAACAGCTAATTAACACCCTAAAATGATTTTCTCTGCCATTTGGTCTAATCTATTGAGATATAACTCAAATTAGAGGTTAAGAATGCTGGTTAGAAGCTGAGTTAGTTATAAACTTAGATTTTTAGTTAAGTTTGGTTAAGTTACTTGTAATGCGAGTAACTAACCAACCAAGTTAGTTAAGATACTCTCTATTAGACTATAGTTAGTTAGAGTGTTTAAGAAACTTGGTTAAGAGTTAGTTACACAACTAAACTCTATATATAGGAACACTCATGTATCATTTGAATTATCTTTTATCAAATCTAGTTTACTCTACTATGAGTCACTATGGGTACCTCCCACATGAATATGAAGGTGAGAAAAACACAAGAAGGGGAGGTTGAATTGTGTTTACTTTTTCTTCGTTTTGTCCTACTGAAGTCATTGATCAGAAGCAGATAGAATTCAGCTTCTAAAGTGATAATCAAAATCTAAATGCAGCGGATAAAACAAAGAGAGAGAGAAAGAAGAAAGACACAAAACAATTATACAGGTTCCTTCCACAAACCGGAAGTAGTCATGTCCCCTTGCACTTTCAAGGAGAGTTCACTAAGAATGTAATATCTGATTACCACTGCTCAATGCTACAACTAGCAAGAGACTTCAAATTACTCAAGCACACTTGCAAGAGATTTCCTATGCTCCTGAACATAGTCCAGAGACTTCAAATGCTTAAGCGCAACTGCAAGAGACTTCTATTGCTCAAGCACACAAGCAAGAGACTTCTATTCAAACAAAATTACAAAGAAGTTTGTTTGAGGTTGAACACTTGATATACAATCAGTGGTGTTCACAATACAAATCAAATATAGACTCTTATGACTCTAGAATTTCTAAGATATGAACTTTGATAAGAAATTCTAAGTGTACTTTAGATGCAGAACAATTTCAACATAGTTTGACACTTGTAAATTGTTGTACAAGTCTTGTTTATGTGTGTGTCTACATATCCAACCAGCAGGTCTTCACTCTTTTATATACAGGTGTGAAAGATACGTTGGAAATTGCCAGCACATCAAAAAGAGTCGTTTGAAGTTTGTTCAAATCACCAATGATTTGTTGCCTGGTTTGGTTATTGTCCTATGAAGGATCAATTTCAAGTCCATTCCAAGTCTGGAGGAACACTGGTGCAGGCATAGCTGTTTTTCTTGTC
>Ga0315915_1003166_pt1 | contig 20964 bp, 13 predicted proteins | sample MpolbnodulesMG_FD_207738 | JGI IMG/M metagenome (GOLD analysis project Ga0315915, IMG submission 207738) | Medicago polymorpha root nodule microbial communities from Los Angeles, California, United States - branched nodules | ecosystem: Host-associated > Plants > Roots > Nodule | place: USA... | reverse complement strand
ATATTCCAGCCCAATGACAAATGATATTCCAAAGCATGAGAAACTCTACTATGAGATATCATGTTATTTACCATTTACAACCGAACTATGTTGTTTTCTAAAGTTGAAGTATGTGAGGTTCTAGACAATACAAATCAAAATTTAAGAGATAGGGACTCACAAAATTTCTCTAGTGTACTGTTGTCTTCTAAAAGATCACATTGGGCGTCCCAAAATATTGCCCTTTCCACTCAATTTGCACACATGAACCATGATATCTCCTCATACATCATACATAATTAACATTTTCCAAATTCAGTGTTTATATTTTCTGAACAACCGAAGGAAATGATGTTCAAAATTATTGAAAATAAAAAAGACCCTTTCCGTCAAGCATATATTGTTCTCTATCTACTATGTATTCAATTGTCAGGTACTCTATCACAATCTGTTAGCAAGATTTGAACTTCATGAATTTCAATATTAATAAGTTGTCTGGTTTACCGCTTCATGACAGCAATGTCTGTTCAAAATGTAGGGACCATTCTCTAAATATATTTCCAGTACAGACATGGATAAGACCAAGGTAAAAGTTCAGTTTGAAGCAGTGTTGTTAAATAGCAGCTAGAGCGGCGGTGTTATACCGCTCTTGTTCCGCGATACGCTATTTAGTAGAAAATGTTGTCAAATAACTGCTATAATGGCGCTAAAGCATTATTGTGTAGCGGAATTTTGACAGTCCACTATTTTCCGCTATCCATGATTGGCAGCATTGGTTTGAAGGCAAAAATAACTCATAAGAAAATAAGTATTAAAATGATGTACACATTATTTCAAAAATAAGTAACACATCGAATGACACCTTCAAGGATGACGTAGAATTGCCACCAAATATATGTGGAGTTTCTTCTTTAAAGAGCTGAATTCCGGACAGTGTAGGAGGCTTAGTATGGTCTACAGAAGGAGATGACCATGGAGGGCGTGAACGCATATATGACTTTGCAACATCCACAGGAGATCCTTCGTCTTTGGGAGCCTGCATAACAGCCAGGTATATAGGTAAAAACAAAAAACTAACATCAATTCATATTGCCAAGATATATACTATACGAAGAAGGAGCAAAAGGGGGAGAGAGAGAGTCACTAACTTGAGGTAAAGCAATCAAATTCAAACTATGACTTCGGTAACCTAAATCAGAATTTGAATCTAATCCAGACTTCTTTTCTAGCACCCATTTCTTTGCCTCCATAACAGCAGCACTACAAAGTTCAGGTGAGCCTGTATCCAAGAAATAAATGAAAATCCATGGTCAGGTAAAAGAATGCAGTTAAAATTATGTTTTGAATATAGAGAATTACCGGTTGCAAGAGTCGTGTTGGATATATCCCTTGGCCTGGTAATCCTATCATCATTTGCAGGAGAATCCACAACTCTTGATCTTATTATTTTAATCAACCTATCACCTTCTTCCCTGATCAAATATTAAGTTGTTTGAGAATCTTATTTAGAACAACAAGAGGAAACTATTCATGCCACCATAAAATCCTACGGTGTGAAGCACACAATAAATGCACTTCTACTCCCTATAGTTCACATAGAACATATGGCTCAAGGTCTCTAAATTCAGTCTCAGTCTCTAAATGCACTTCAACAGATGCTGCCAAGTCTTGCAAATCAATTTAAAAAAATAGCTAAAGAGGTCAGGATTGCCCAAGCTATAAAAGAAATACCTCACCATGTCGCTAGTCGGTATGGGATCTCAACACACTCATGCCTAGAACTGGACATATGGAGCACAGACAGTTGCTGGTAGCCTAAGAACAACACTGCCTTGTGGCTGAGACTACACATCTGGAGCGAGGAAAAAATGAGGGTAACTCAGTGCAATGATCCCAACACAGCATCTTCCGCCTAGGACTAGACATCTAGAGTGTATGTGAACAAATATGAATGGCCCAATAACATTGTTGTTAAATGGCGGCCATAGTGAAATGGTTTGGGGAATTTTATATCAGCCACCGTATGTAATTTGTGAAGGGAGGCCTGCCATGGTAGCACCATAGCCCACGATGACATGTTTATATGGCGGACTTTTGGCTTTTTGCCATCCGCCATTGATAACACCATCTGATAACAAATATATGATGAGCTCTGATACTATCTTAGAATTTTACCTGGGCCTAACTCAACCTTAAAAGCTAGCTCAAGAGGTGAGGATTGCCCAAGCCTAATAAAGAGACTGCTAATTTTAAATTCAACACTACAAAGGATATTAGCTAGGGGGTTGGATAGCTCAACTGGTTTGAGCTAAGGGTTAAGGAGTTGGAGGGTTCAAACCAAGACAAAGGATTAAAGTATTAATCTAACAACTAACTACTAACATTTGCCATTCAAAAAATAAAGGGAAATCCAATGTTAAAGTTAGAATCAATATAAATTCTTCAGTACCTTGAGAATGTCTCCTGCATTAGTAGCTGCTCAATGGCATGTTTGTTTTTGCTATTCGCAACTAATGGCTGGAGCTCCTTCGCAGATAAATCGATGGGTTTTGATGTCTTGCCCTTTCAACAGATATACCAATGTCAAATGTACAGTATAGATGGAAGCGGGGACTCATAAAGACAGGAAACAGCCAATCAAGATTGCCTCTAACTAAATGGAAACATAATCTACAGTACTACAACAACTCACAAACCAATACATTCCTGAATATTATAGTTTAATGATACAGATTCAACTGCCATTTTGGAGGGAACAGGTTGAAGGACTGAAATCTTCTAAAATTAACAAAGGCCAGTTGGTAAGTAGAACCACAAGGTAAGACATAAAGAAGACTGAAGAATCATGTCATGTTTTTGCGATGTCTATGTGAGTGCCTATGTCAGGTTATCAACACCCAAGCCGTATCCCACTAAGTGGGGTTGACTACATGGATCAGATTAAGCCACATTGTTCTCTCATAAATCATATTTTGGTTTAACTCATTTATTTTTAGATCTTTTTTATAGTTTCTCTTCTAGGTCTTCCTCTACCTCTAGTGATATGGCTATCCCCCATCTGATCTCTACTCTCCATACTAAAGAATCTACATGTCTTCTCTCTACATGCCCAAACCACCACCTAAGCCTAGTTTCCACCATCTTTTTTACTATAGGTGCTACTGCTACCCCAACTCTCTCTCTAATGTTGTCATTTCTAATCATCCTATCTCATCTAGTCCTACCATACATCCAACGAAACATCATCATCCCTGCTATGCTTATTTTATTCTCGTGTCAGGTTATCAACATGCACATAACATAAAATAATGAAAAACAATTCAACGTCTCCATCCAAAAACAAGGCAGAACTAAACTACCAAAACACAATCTATTGGAAATGACTAATTTCTACTTTTCTAACAGTAAAAGCATTGCATCTGAAGCACAATATAACTCACCTCTTTTAATGCAACCTCACCTCCAAAAGGGTTGTAACTTACATCGTCAAGTTCACCAACTTCCTCTGCAAAATTGAACAGCAAACAGGTTATTCAGGAGTGTATAGCATTAGCATGACTCTTATCAAATACCAAAAGACATGTATATTTAACTTATATTTAAAATTCACGATATATTTATGCAATTTGTCTCTTTGAAATCCAATTAAGCATATGGCAACATAAGTGTAAAAAATAATTAAAAAAAAAAAAAACAAACTGAATTAATCAAACACATAGTCAAAATAAACAGAACTAAGATAAACTACATCTAAAGTTACAGGATTTGAGTACACTTGACTAGAGTCCACATGGTCAAAATAAAAATGAATTAAAAAAAAAATGTGAATTAAACATTAGAATAAACCCTTGTATTGAATTTGAAAGTAGAAATTGCATAAATAAATAGAATTATAAGAAGAATTACCAGCAACAGAATCTTGATAAGAAGAAGAAGAAGTAGCGGAAGATGAAGAAGCAGGGGAAGATTCAAGATCCAAAACAGAGGTCAAAATCTTTCCGGCACCAGAAGCAATGAAACGAGTAGGGGAGATAACGAAACGTGAAAGCCAATTAGGGCTTTCAGGCTGAGGCTGTGGTGGAGCGGGTCGGGAGTAGGGGGTGCGGTTTCTTGCGACGGCGGTACGGCGGAGGCGGACCATTTTGCCTCCCGATTGAGATCCGGAAATGGAAGCCATGGAGCAGAGCAACACACACGCGCGCGCAAGTACACGTGGGAATTGAATTGGAAGTGAAGTTTGGAATCTTGTTCTTGGTTTAATAACTTAAGAGGTTTTAATTTAATTCTACTCTTCTCTTTCGCTTCAAAACCTTACTTCCGAGAAACTAACAGACCAGGTGTTTTATTGTCTTAAGCGGTTATCTTCTGTTTATTGCGTTTTGAGTTTTTTTTACTCGATATATCTACTATTCATTATCCCGTCAAAAATTGAAAAAGAATAATTATAGGCGCATTGAGTGTAAAATTATTTGTGTTGCTATCTCGGTTAATCTGTTTTTTTTTTTTTTTTAAGTGAGCTCAGTAGTTTTTTTTTTTAATTACTTTAGTGGTTAGAGCTCACATAATTAATACATAGTTAATTGTGGAGGAGTGTGGTGCTTAAGGTTCGAACCACGACTCATGCATACAGTGACGGAGCCAGAAATTTTATAGAGCCTAGGTGAAAAATTTATCACAAATTCACATGTGACATAATATATATAAATATAAATCAAAATAAAAAATGATCGTCATTTTTTCTACAAAAGTACAATTTGAAATAAGAGAGATAAAATATAATCTGTCAATAGCGTGCTAAATAAAATTAGGAGGTAGATGCTCTTTCCGAGACCTCTTTCTGGTGAAAGTTCGAATAATATCAACATCATCAAGTGACTTGAATATCTCCCGCTCGGTGTAACATATCATCAAGTCATTTAACCACACATTGTTGATCTTGTTGCACAATTTAGTCTTGATAATCTTCATTGCTGAAAAAGCTCTTTCAGCGGATGTTGTCGACACCGGCAATATCAAAGCCAACTCAATGAGTTTGTAGACCAATGAAAATACCAAATGTTTCTCAATTTGAACCATCTTCGCAGCCAAACTTTGAACAGCTTCACAAGAAAAAAATGAAGCATGCCTTTTCACTTGAAGTACATAAGTTTCAAGTTGCTCCCTTATTGTTCCACGGTCATCATCAGAAAAGTCTGCATGATAAATATCAGCAAGACGAGCAAGCTTATCAACATCAAACTTGAAGAAAGAGTTTTTGGGGTCAAGACATGACAAGCAATTAAGCATAATGTCACTTCCTTCACTAAAGCGATGATCCATCTCCACACATATTTTGTCAATAGCAACATAAAAAATCTCGCCCCGATAATGGTGAAGATTAGTGACAATACTCCCTTCTAGTTTTGAACGACCCCGAACCAATAATTCCTCACCCATTAACAGTTTAACACCAATTCATCAACTATTAATTAATTTTTCAATTGCAAAATCACAAATAATCAATTTTTTTAAAACCCTAAAACAACTAAACAAGGGAGGAAGGAACTAGGAAGGAAGGAGAAAAGATTACGTTTAGAGTGAATGAGAAGAGATCAGCAACCAGAGAAGAGATTAGCAACTTAAAGAAGAAAAGAGACAAATGAGAGAAGCAGAGAGTGGGAGCTAAGACCGGGAGAGAGTCAGAGAGCGACTTGTGTGTTTCTTTTCCTGTGTAAGCGCGCACATTTGTTTGTGAACTTAGTTTGCTCAATAATTTTTTTGTAAGTGTGCTAATGGGCTTTTGGGTTGGACCTAATGTGCAAAATTTATCGATCGAGCCCGAACGACCACCCGGGATCGCCGGACGGTGAAACCGCCTCTGCCTGCATATAATATGCAATATCCCTATTAACTGAGTTAAGTTCACGGGAATAATGAGCACAATAGTTAATATGTTTGAAAATGTATAAATTTTCACATTCGTTGATTAATTTATGTAATAAGATATCATGTCATTTGTTGCATGTGGAAAACAATTTTACTGTCACGTTACAAATAACTTAACTTAAAAAAATATTTATTATTTAGAAGAAATGGCATATACATGCGGTTCTAACGTTAATATGCACTTTTTGTAGGGATCATTAATGTGCAATTATAAAGATCAAAGTTTACAAAAAAAAAAATATGTGTTGTCAAACCATACAAGGGCTGGTTATGGAGGAGTTTTAAAAAATTACGCAGGTTTTTACTTGTCAGGTTTCTCTGGCTATATCTAAAATTCTTCTGATATTATGTTTGCTGAACTTTATGCCATATATCAGGGCCTTTTGCTGGCCAAGAACATGGGTATTTCTGGTATAGTTTGCTAATCTGATTCTCTTCACTGTATCAACATCCTTAATGGTCCCACCATGAGGTTTCATGTTTATGCTGTTTTGATTCAAGATATAAAAGAGCTATTGGAGCATAAAGAAATGTTGCGATGAATCACACTCTCCGGGAAGGGAATCAATGTGCGGACTTTTTGGCCAAGTTTGGTGCCTCATCAAACTTTGAGTTACTTTGTCACGAGACTCTTCAAGCAGATCTTTTGAATCTTCTTCGAAGTGATGCAGCTGAAACTTTTTATTTGAGAGTGTAGCTCTCTTTTTCCCTGTTTCTTTTGTTTTTCTTTTTCTCTTTTGTTTTAGCCTTGTACACCAAAAAAACCATAAAATAGAGTTTTCGTATAAATTATAATTTTTTTCCATCCCTTTATTCTTGAATTATCAAAAACATCGTTAAAAGAACTCAAAACAAGTATTGTATATCAAGTGATTATCCTTCTTCTCTCTCATTAGTCATTACCATAATCCATAAAAAATATGACTTTTAAATATGATTCATAAGAGACAGCTTTAACGATTGAACAAGTTCAATGCCATCTTTATTTTTTATTCCAAAGTTAAAAATTCATTGAAGAAAAAAAGGAAAAACAAAAATTAGTGGAACATATACCTGCCCAAATAAAAAAAATTAAAAAGTATTAACATAAAACGAAAATTAAGAGCTCCTTATACGATATAAGATTTCTACCCCTTTGAATGGGTATTGTGTAATCGAATACCCTTCCACATTTTTTTTCCTAAGTTTTTCATAAGTGCAAATATTTACAGTTGTCCTCGTCTCTTTGTCATATGTATACATTCTATGTTTATCTAACATTGTTTATACCATTTATCTTATCTAACATACGTCTTTGTCGTAACTGTGGAGTACATTTATTAAATATTCAGCACAATATTTTAAAAATTATAAAAGTTAATTTCGATATTCATATAGTATGTATATATACAGCTATAAGTGTTGTTTCGATATCGAATACATATATCTTATCTAGATATGTTCTCATTTCTAGAATATCCGGACTTCATGTTCTGGTAATACCGATAATCCTGTCTAAAAGATTACTAAATTATATTTAGAGTAAATTACACTCTCATTCTTTAAGAGAACCTTGAATTATACTCTCATCTTACGTTAAAATATACATTCCCCTTCCATAGAAGGGGAAATTTACACTTCCCTCCTTAAATTACAACTCTATCTATTAATAATTAAACATGCACTACACTTTAATTTATTTTAACATAAATAAATATTTTTATAATATATAATAATTTTGAATCACCATTTAAAAAATAAGTAAATTCGTTTCTTTATAATTTAAATGTCAATGATAATTAAATTTAAATATTATTTTATAATTTAGAGTATCAAATTCACTTTTAAATAATTAAATAATCATACTTAATCGAATTTAGTAATTTTTTACATATTTTTATTTTATTTTGAGTTGTTTCATATTTTATAATAGGGTTTAAAATTATATGTTAGTGAAATTGTGAATAAAAAATAGCAAAAAATATGTATTCAATTTTTTATTATATTAAAATGAATCTGCAACACTATTTTTTGCATGATTATTAGAAATAAAAAAATATTGAGGGAGTAAAGTATAGATTTTAACATAAGAGGGGAGGTGAATGTAATTCAAGCTTCTCTCAGGGGAGGGGAGTGAAATATTTTTTAATATGTTTTGAATAAGAGGGGAGAAAAGTGTATATTTTAACCTAAGAGATGATGGAAGTATAATTCAAAGATCTTTGAAGAGAAGATAATGTAATTTACTCTTATATTTAATATTTATCTCTCTTATTATATCATAATTTAAATTCACAAGTCACATCTCTCATCAAAGTATTAATTTATTAAACACATTCGGGTCATCAAAGTATTAATTTATTAAACACATTCGGGTCACATTTTAACAAAAGTATATGTTTTTTTTCTTTCCTTTTTCAAGTAACCCGGCTACAATTCAATTTTTTCAAGATGAATAAGTAGGGTGTCTGACGTTCAAACATCAGCCCTTACATATAGCAACGCATGTTCTTGTCAGTTGAGTTATGCTCACGGGGAGGTGGCGTTTAGCCTGGAAATGGGTAGATTTCTTCCACCATGAAAAAGCTCCCCATTCCAGGACGGGTGACAGTCTCAAACTTGTTCAGAAATAAAATAAATAAAAATTAAAATAGTTTTTTATTTCGTTTTTGCTTTTTCCAGTATACCTCTCCATTTGCTAATCTATACCGCAAATGAATTCCAGAACACAAATTTCCTCACTAAATTAATAATGTCTAAACTCATCTCATTCAACCTTCATCCCAACAGCCTGAATCCGTACGAATGATAACAAATCCGATCTGAAGCATATCATCTTCTTTGATGAACCAACGACCTCACTTCATCTTCTCCGTCGACAATCTTCTTTGCTGAAACCCATAAGATCTGTCACCGTTCCAGTTTCATACACAAAACAACGTATGATTTTACACTGTTCCTTTGATGAATTTTCACTTGAAACATAAACTGTTATGATTGTGACTGTCAATCGAAAGTTTTATTCTAAAACCCTTGTGTTATAGATTTTGTTCAAATTTTTGGATTTTGTTGAATTTGGGTAAATTTTGTTCAATTTTTTGAACGAAGTCTTATGGTTTTGCATATATGGTATGCAACTAGTTTCCACTTTGTGTTATTTCAAAGTCCAAAATTTATCTCGTTTTCCTGATAGTTCAAACAAATGGGTCAATTGGGTTAAAAAGAGATAAGTCCAATAAAATCACTAATATTGCAATAATAATTATTGATTTGTTCAATTCAGAAAATTGGGGTTCTTGATGCTGGAATGTAGCAGAACCACTTGTGGAGCCTTGAAATACAAAAACATCAGGAGTTGAGTAATGCCCCAATTCTTGCTGCATCAATCCTTGCAGTTTGAAGGGGCGCTGAAAATCAGTGTTTGTGGCCAAGGGATTACTGGAAGATGAGATGCCAGAGACAACATCTTTTTCTTTTTCTGAATTCATACTGATGTAATTAAGGAGCATTCTTGAATTCATATTTTGCCTAATATGTTCAGATCATGTCTAGCACTTGACTAAAACAATTAAACATGAGTAAACTATTTAAAATTATTAACTTATTTTAATATTTGATATAATTATTAACAAAAAAATACAAGTAATAATAAAGGATTGCAAATAATAATTAGTGTTGACAAGTTAAAATTACAAGGCCATGTCTAATTGTCAAAAGCCCTTAAACTATTCCAAAAAATCCAACTCTTCAAACAAAATGAAATAATGTTATTTAATCTGCAGGGCCGCTGTTTTTGGTGTACCATGTTCCAGCAAAAAGTTAAAGCAAGTAGCAGGTGATAGATCTAAACCGTTGGAATAAAAAATTAATATATCAATTGTCCATATTAAACTTTTTCATAATGGAAAAGAATTCTCCATTCCCATACTAACCCCACCAGACACAAAAGTAAACATTTTAGGGATAGATAAAAACGAGACAGTTAAATAAACATTTTACGATTTAAATAAACTCAACAAATCCCGATCGATAAATTGAATTGTGAGACAACAACAAGTTAGGGATAAATATGGAATTTGAGTAAAATAAAATAAAATATTCCCTTTTCACTTTACTCTCCAGACCCGCGTTATTGTTGTTGAATTGAAGGTGGAAACCCTAAATTAAGAAAAGAAAAGGGGAATTGAAAGAAATTAGAAAGATGTCGTACATGCTGCCTCACTTGCATTCGGGATGGGCTGTTGATCAGGCAATCCTCGCTGAGGAGGAACGTCTCGTTGTCATCCGTTTTGGTCACGATTGGGATGAAACCTGTATGCAGGTATAACATCTTTTCATCTATTCATTCATAGTACAATACTATAATTGCTTTAATACTTTTGAGTCGCGAGCAGAAAGTAGTGCAGGGCCTCAATGGCAAATATAAAGATATCAAGATTTTAGAGACAGTTTAGAATTTTTATTAAGCAACAATTTCTTGTATGTATGAGTTGAGATTAGTTGAACAGTGCTATATAGCATGAATCTTTCTCATATGAAAACAATATAGAACAGAAAACAGCTAATAATATAGGACACAAGAGAGATAAAGTAATGAATTTAGGGAGGTGGAGATTAATAAGATGGTGCAAATTTGTTTCATCCTAATTTGTGTAATTTGATTTCATAACTAGTATTTCCCCAATAGAGAGTTTCTGCTTCTCAACTTTTTCTGAAGCCTGTTTCTCTGTAAATACATCAACATCTCTATATGCTTAGAATATTTCTTTTTGCATATGAAGAATCATAAAGCTAATTCAAACTGAGTCATAGAGCTATTATCTTCAACCACCACAATAACAATCACAATTATCTGCAACTTTTCACAATTTCATAGATGTTACATGATGATACCACAAACACCACTGCGATTGGTATTATCATATCATATCATACATAATGTTTGTTTCTTTCAACAATCATCATGTGCCAATTCTTAAATTTAGGTTGATAAGGGTTATAACTTATATTGAGTGAAATTTCATTAATTTGGTTAGTATTGCTGTTTGATTTGCTTCTTTTTTTTTTTTTTTGGTATGTGTCAAGATGGATGAGGTGCTGTCATCGGTTGCAGAGACAATAAAGAACTTTGCTGTGATATACCTTGTGGACATCACAGAGGTGCCTGACTTTAACACTATGTATGAGCTGTATGACCCATCCACAGTTATGTTCTTCTTTAGGAACAAGCACATCATGATAGACCTTGGAACTGGAAACAACAACAAGATCAATTGGGCTATGAAGGACAAACAGGAGTTCATTGACATCATTGAGACTGTCTACAGAGGTGCAAGGAAGGGGCGTGGTCTTGTCATTGCTCCCAAAGATTACTCCACCAAGTACCGTTACTAGAACGTATCAATTTCTACAGGGAGGATATGTGTGATTTGAACTCTATTTGAGTATTTTCATTCTTGTCCAAAATCTACCTCATTTGGTACACCCTTTATCAAGTGTGTAACTGTCACTAAACTATCAGTTTACACACCTACTTGTATGTCATCTTAAACTGCAATTGTTATGCTTTGTGTATGCCCCACATGTACTTGGATTATGTGACCAACAAAGATTTATGTTTTATGAAAAAAGTGTTTGATTAAAAGAAATGGTAGGAATTGTTTGTCAGGACAAGTTTATTCAACTAATGATAATCAATCAAACACAAATCATTCAGTCAGATCAAGCATGCTAAGCAGATAAACTGTTGGGAACCCAACAACTGATTCTCAGTTTCCAGATAGATGAGAAAAATGAAGAAGGTAAAGAAAAGCATTGCTTTGGAAATGTACAATGAAATTACGAACAAGACATGAGGTCATTTTTCGTACCAGAATTTCTTCTTCAAAGAGGATCTTCCTTTTCCACTATAGATTTAATGCTACTTCCCAAGTGCCTCCACTACTACCCTCTCCTACTCCCAGTACTTAAGCCAATTCGCTACCTCTTAACAACTTTAACCACCAAAACTTAACTTATATTAACTACTCTGGCACTATTACAAACAATACAAACCATCCAGTTCCAAAATGCTAACATCAAAATCATATGCTTTGTTAATCATGCATTGTAAATTTGTGAACACTTGATAGAAGATCATAGCATTATATAGGCATATCGCTGACACTTATTTTCTTTTGGGAATTACTTTTCCCACCCTACGGCCTTCTCCCGCACCCTGTAAAATTTTCAAAAATGTCCTTGTGCATTCTGGATTTTAAAATCCAGATTCATGCTTATTATTTCGGATTTTATAATTCGGACAATTCTTATGTATAATCAGCCATCAAACTCTCTCACATTTCAGTCATCAGACTCTCACAATTCTTATGTAAAAACAACAAAAAAACTAAGTAAAAAAATGCTAAAAATCTGTCAAATAAAATCATAAAAATAGCACCAAAAAATTCTAAAAATCAAATAAAACTAATGCAAAAATTTTCGGATTTTTCTGAGAATATGAAAAAATTAAAAAAAATGCAAAATGGGTCTAAACGATGAAATTTTGAATTTTGAGGGGCGGAGTCCCGTAAGAAGTCTCTTCTAGGGGAGTCATGGTCCTTGAATTTTTTCTGATTTTCTGGGGAAGTTTCAGAGCAATCCGATCAAGTAGCCCGAAAACCCAATTTTTGACTAAGAACAGGTAACAATGACCAAAAACAGAATGATGAGAGTTAGGAAGATTAATATTGTCGCTAAAATGACTATCCATGTTACAAACATGTTTAGAATTTGTGTTGATACAGTTCAGATTATACAATTCGAATTTGTTTTACCTTGAAAAAAGGTGTTTAGAGGGTTTCCGGATTATGTAATCCGGAAACAACATGTAACGCGCCATATTTTTTGAAGTTTCTGGATTACAAAATCCGGAAAAATCCGTTACTCATTTTTTTACCCTTTAACAAAAGAAAACACCATTTCGGATTATAAAATCCGGAAACTCAAGGACATTTTTGGAAAAAATAGGACGCGCGAGGAAACCCACGGGGTGGGAAAAGTAAAATCCCTTTTCTTTTTTGCCTTTTTGAGTGGCTACTTGTTGATCATTTAAAGAATCATATATAAAATCTATGATTGGTTGCATATATGTATGTTCAATTCGTTTTAGATTTTGTTCAGTAGCTATCGATAGATAAATGAAGAATTGTGTGTGACCACAGTGATATTATCAATGGTTAATTAAGTTTTTGGTCCATATAAATATCTGCAGTTTTATTTTTAGTCCCTATAAAAATAAATCACACTTTTTAGTCCCTACAAAATTTTCTGTTAGTGTTTTTAGTCCTTGTTAAATTAAAATTTGTTTAATTATGCTTAAAATTTTAAATTTTTTAATGATTTTTTACATACTTGATTAAAACATTATAAAACATTCCGCCGCAATAAGTTAGCTCAAAATTTTATTTTTAGGTCCAAATTTTCGTTAGTTTTATCTTGAATTTTTGGCGTTTTAAAAAAAGTATATTTAATACATTACATTTTAAAAATTTTAATTTTTCATAAAAGAGATTATTATAATGTTCTTAACATGTATGTTAAAAATATAAAAGTTTAGGTAAAATTAAACAAATTTTAATTTAACAAGGACCAACACATACTTTTAGTCCTTGTAAAATTAAAATTTGCTTAATTGTGCTTAAACTTTTAAATTTTTAACATATTTTTTACATACTTATTTAGAACATTATACAAAGTTCCTTCGCAAAAAAGTAACTCAAAATTTTATTATTAGGTCCAAATTTTCATTAATATAATCTTGAAATTTTGGCTTTTAGAAAAATTCATACTTAATTCATTACATGTTAAAAAACTAAAAGATTTTATAAAAGAGTGTCTTACGATGTCATGAACATGTCTGTAAAAAATTTTTCAAAAATTTAGAAGTTTAAGCATAATTAAACAAATTTTAATTTAATAGGGACTAAAAACACTAACGGATAATTTTGTAGGGACTAAAAAGTGTGATTTGTTTTTATAGGGACTAAAAACAAAACTGCAGATATTTATAGGGACCAAAAACTTAATTAACCTTATTATCAATTGTTTCCTTTGACATTATTTTTAACAGAAGTCATAGTTATTTGAAATTCCTAATTACGTTGTGCATTTATTGACAGAGTAGAACCTACGTTGCAGGCTAGCACCGTTTTGAATAGTGAATTCTTAACTCAAAACCAGGGGAGGAGCCACCCCCCAGCTAGCCTGGGCACTAGCCCAGGCTCAGCTCCAACTTTCTTTGTAGCAAGCCCAGTTATTACTAGAACTTTTAGCTTTTCCTGCGGATTTTTGTGTAAATTCCGCAGGAAACACATTTCCTGAGGAAACACATTTCCAGCAGATTTTGTCAAGGATTTAGGTTCCCAGGTGAGGTAATACCTTAGGATTGTAGGATCCACATGAAAGATATATCTGTAGGAAATGTGAAACTATCTGCAGGAAATGTGAAATTATTCGTAGAAAAGAAGTAACGTTTTGCGATAAATTTTTTGCCCAGATTCTATAAAATTCATGGCTCCGCCACCGCTCAAAACACATATAGTTATGCACCATAAAAAGTATGTAAAGAATCCACATCAATCATTAAAAAAAGAGAGAGAGAATAGAGGGAGTGAGAGATATATTCAATCTGAACAAACGAATCCCATAAGGCACAAATCAACGGTGTTACATTGATTTTTTCCCAGCAGCAACAAATTAATTAATTTATCTCTTCCAATCAATATTGTTTCATTTTCTCTCTAGAAATACATTATATAACGCTTACAAAGAGACAAAAATGGAAGCAAAGGCAATAACAGCACCAATGAATCCGAATGTGGCACGAGAAGAGGCGCTAGGAGCAGGAGCAGGTGCATCACCAACACTCTCAGGTGACCCAGCAATACTGTTAGGTGACTCGGCAATCACCACAGAAGGTGATGCAACCTCACCGGCACCGGATTTTGGCACAGCTGCTGGTGTTGCAGCCTCACCGGCACTGGATGTTGACACAGCTGCAGGTGTTGCTGGTTTTGATGGTGTTGCTGGTGTTGCCGAAGCTGAAGCACCAACCTTAACAATTGGCTGTGAAACCTGGAGAATCGAAACAACGCCTGGTTCAGCCTCAGTGCTTTGAACAAGCGTGGCATCGAAGGTTGAGCCTTCAACAGCAGAACTAAATGCCATTTCACCTTCATTAATAAGCGATACGTAGATTTTAGCGGCTAAACCTGGAGCGGTTGAAAGTGTAGGCAATTGTGCATGGCTTCCAATGATATCAAAAAGTTTTTTCTCATCATAGAATTCAGGTATAACATGGGTCCCAATAACGGCTTTAATGGCGTCAAGTGGTTTACCAGAAAGAGAAGCAATAGCTTTGTTGTCAAGGGCAAGAATGGTAACGGCTTTACCACTGTTTATTTGTTCAGCCAACTTGGTTTCGGTTAGGTAATTGCTGAAGGTGGAGAGTTCCGGGTATTGTCCCAAAATTTTGGTTATGTCCAAACAATTAATCGCCGAAGAGAAAGACAACATAAGTGCCAAGCACAGAACAGAGGTGTTTCTCAAACCCATTGTTCTTTTTTCTTGTTTTCTCTTCTTTGATATGGGACAATCCGAAATCAAGTTGGTGGTATATGAAATTGTGAGTTTATATGTTTTGATGTGTGTGTGTATATATATACGTTTGGTTTATAAATGTGTGGTGTGTGGGATTAGTGGTCGATTTTAATTAAAGTCAAAATTGTAACAGAAATTTTGATCTGGTGGTTTATAGATGGAACCATTTTGGATGGTTGGGCATGCTTTGTGACTTTAGGTGTATTTTTGGGAGATCTTTGATTAATTGATAGTGATATATGGCATAGTCTACTTCTCTAAAATTAGGAGTTTTGCTTGATCTAAGTTTAAGTGTTGCTATTTTTTTTTTTTATTTATTTAAAGGAAAGTGTTTATTACTGTTGGTTGCAACGCTAATCAACGGGCAAAGGGTTTATATCTAGATATATCGACCTATTAATTTAAAGGGAAATAGAACACTGATTTTAACTTATGAAAAAGTTAAATATTCTTTTATATTATTTTTTAGAAATAATTAAACTGTTCTCCAAAATTTACTAGAGAAGAGTATATTACACCACAACGAAATTCAAAACATATAGATACATTCATAATGTGACTCAAATTACATCATTTATTTTTTGCATAGCAGAGAACAAAAACAAAAATCCAACTTTCTGATTATTTGCAGCTAGTTTTAGAACAATTGTAGCCCATGGTCGTGAGGTTGACTTATACCAAATATTCCAATTGTCAAAATTCCACTTTCTGATTAGTTCTTAGTCGAATTAGGTCATATCCAAAATAATTAATTGTAAAAAATAACAGACAATTAATTTTAATTTAAACAGTTGAATGATTAAATTGTTAATATCACACAAATAATTACAAACATTTAATCATAATATAATGCATTAATCAATTGGATCTTTTATTGCTTGATATACTATTGAATTTCTATAGCAACCCATCATAATGAAATGAATGTTAATCATACATTAACTAAACATAATTTACAAGACTCATAAGTTTTCTTAAAAAAAAAAAAAGGGTTAAATAAGTTTTTCGTCCCTATAAATATAGTGAATTTTGATTTTAGTCCTTAAAAAATTAAACTGAATGTTTTCATCCTCACAAAATTTTTTATTTTGTTTTTGGTCCCTAATGAATATAATTTTGACATGTTTTTGAATTTTTTGAACACAATAAGAATATACAAAGGTTGAACATAATAAACGAACATAATATAGATACAATTTGAACATAAAAAAGTTATAATCTTGGTGTTTACATGAACATAAATTGGGCTTTAAGGACAAAAAATAAAATAATTTTTTTTATGAAGATGAAAACATTCAGTTTAATTTTTTAGGGACGAAAATTAAAATTCGCTATATTTATAAGGACGAAAAACTTATTTAACCCAAAAAAAAGACTCATAAGTTAAATAAATAAAAAAATGATTTCATAATGTGTGGTAGAGTTGGTGTAGTTTGTATATGGTTTGTGTAGAGGTCGTTGGCTCAATACCTATGCTGCCCATAATTGTGTTCTTTATTTATTTTTGATCTTCAACTTTTAGATGGGTCTAACGTCGATCTGGTTGAAAACCCACGCGACCTAGAAAAAAAATACATTTAAGTATTTTTAACATTGAAAACTCAGTTTGAAGTTTGAACACATAATTTTTAACCAAATAACATATCCTTGTGAGTTCAATCGATTTTCTGCATCTTTAAACACCCAAAGTGAAATATATATTTTTTAAAATTTCAACAAAAAACACCCAACCTCAGTCATGGAAACAAATAACGCTTTTGATCTATAAATGGTTATAAAACAAAAAATTGACCGTTGTGGTTGTGGTTGTTGAATAAGTACCGGATATTAAAAAAAGATTTTTTATGCTGGCATGAGTACTAGTGTTATTGTTTGTGATGAATTGATGATGGTGGTCAGGTTGATGAATCGATGATCACTCGGATATGCTAAATGGTTAAATGTGTAAAATACTCCATAATTGTTGGAGTATGCCTGGCTATTTTTTATTGGTTGGTAAATTATCTACCTTTTTTACGGGTAACTTAGGCATCTTTTTTTTTTTGGTAGACAGACGAAATGACAAAGTCATTATAAACTCACAAACAAGTGGAGGTATCGGGGTTCGAACCCCGGTCATAATATCCGGCCTAACAATTTTGGCATTTTGCCAGTTAAGCTAAGACTTCTAGATCGAATTTGATAGCTACAATGTGAAAATGTTTTGACGATTTAGCACGAGAGTTTGACAACAGTCTCGTGTATCAAATCAGACTTTAGCACATGAAAAAAACTAATGTTAACATTCACTCTCCCGAGGTGCACCGAATCAGAATTTAGCATACAAGTAAACAAAAACTAGACAAACATAGATTTAACTGAAGTCATTAACAAATTAAAAAAACACCTCTACAAATGTAAGTATAATTTTTCCTTAACTCATGGACCAAGACAAAGTTCAGGACATAAAAGTTTACAACTCAAACCATTAAACCTATCAGTTCCATCGTAGAAAATAATTAGAGGAAGTGCTTCCTACAAATATAGCTTGTTTACATTTATAATAAGTTCACATGTAGGAGAGGCTCTTGGACATAAGGATAACTCTCTTTCTTTTTTGAGGCCATTAAGGCAACCAATTGTCATGCTTTGTAAAACTCTTGCATTTCTTAGAATATACGTTGCTAAGAGAAACTCATCTTGTTGGCCTGAGAAGAACTGAAGTTTACAAACTTTAAGATGTAATGAAAGGCACCGGGGAACAAATACTGGGTCCACCCAATTTCCCTGGACATCGTCATTTAACCCAGTACCAACAAAAGTGCCCTGTTGATATTGATATAGATAAAATAAAATGAGTTACAAATGCATGTTAAGAAATAATAAATCAGATATGATCCCTAAAATTTACAAACCTTGTTAAGCTCAACATTTTGAAGGTTAGGGCAATGATTGAGCACTCGAACCAACAAATCCCAATTAGAGTTGATAGAGTAAAGTTTCAACTTTGTCAAATTATGAAAGGTAGGAATCTCATCAAAACGTTGATACACCTAAACAAGCAAACAACATCAGAAAATAAGGTTGAAATTCTCAAAAGCAAAGATACAAATCAATCATGTTCTTCTTTACTATTCCATTACCATCAGTGTATTCATATATATCAATAATAAATTTCAAACCTTGTTTATTTCTATGTAGAGTTCCTCCACATTATGAAGTGCTTTCAATGGAAAATGACAAAAAGTGAAAGGCATGTGTGCTATGGTCAATTTCTTTAAGTCTAAGCTTTGACACTCTTGATAGGAAAGAGAGTCCTTAGAGATGAACTCTAAAACAGATGCATCTAAATTTTCTAGAATTGGACATCCAGCCAAAAGCAACACAAAATCACGAGCATTTATAAATGTACACTCCACTAAACGAAGGATTTTGAGGGAAGGGAGTGTAATGGAAGAAAACCCCTTCACTGTGAACCCACAAATTTTGAAAACAACAAGGGTCCGGCAACTGAGAATGCTAATAGGCAATTTGAGATTATCATGAACCCCTGCGCTGAATTCAAGACGTTCAACTCCGCGTTGTACCACAGCATTGATCCATTTGATGAAATTGGGAAAGCCAAGATGACCAAGATGAGGATCATTATACCAAATGCCAAGGATGCAACTCTTGATGGAACTACGTGCTAGCAAAACAGAGTAGACAAACTCGTTAAAGCGAAAATAGGCTTCTCGGTCATTGAGCACGATGTTCCTGAAGTAGAGAGTTGGAACTGAGCGCCAGAGATCCGTCCACCTCTTTGAAAGGATGCTGGTGGAAACAGCCTGTTTGGTTGGGAGAAAAGAGAGAATATGGCAGAGGACAGCGTCTGGTAAACTGCTGATCCAATCGATTGATGGCGCCATTACACCACAAAATGCTTGGTTTCAGCACAACAACAAAACACCACAACTGAAAGCAATGAGATTACACGTTAATGTTTAGACAAGAAAGGAAACTGATCGATAAGCTGTGTAGAAAAGTTCTTCAAAACTATATACCAAAACTTATGCGATTAGATTAAATCAAAAAAACCAATACAAACAGGTGTAATTAAGAACAAGTTATTTCTACTCACAGGGTTAAGTAAGGATGGCGTAAATTTTCCACTTTCAATGGCAGAGCAGAGGCGCAGTGACAGAAGAAGGAATCGGACGAGAGAAGAAGAGATTGCAAGCTGCGGCGTCTTTTATATGTTAGGGCTTCTGATTTTTTAGCTTGGCCCAATCACCATTAAGAAATCTAATCAACTTATTTTAAAACAATAAATATAACCTTCTTCTGCATTTATAGAAACCATATAATTTTTTAAAATATTTTCATAGGAAACAAGATCCCCTAAATCATTGGCTTGTTACAAAACCATTTATCTTTTTTAATGTCATTTATTTGTCAGAAAACAGTTTACCTTTTTTCCCCCTTAATTAAGGGTCTCAATTAGGTATTTATCAAATTCATTAAGTCTCAATTATTTACTTAGAGGTTATTCGTAAATAATCTTTCTTAAAATTTATTGGTATGATTTTTCAGGCAGTGGCTTCTTGGTTGGATCACGGTTACTTCCCTTCAAACCTTACAGAAACAAATATTTGCTTGATCCCGAAGTGCGAAGAACCAGATAATATGAAGGATCTTAGACCTATATCTCTTTGTAATGTGTTGTATAAGATGGTGTCAAAGTTACTCGCTAATCGACTAAAACGGTGTTTGGATAAATGTGTGTCACATGAGCAATCAGCATTTGTCGAGGGCCGCTATATACTGGACAACACATTAATAGCTACTGAGATAATCCACTCAATGAAGAGGAAGACGAAGGGATGGAGAGGGGAATTGGCTCTCAAGATTGATATTAGCAAGGCTTATGATAGAGTGGATTGGGGTTTTCTTCGAGGTATGCTTCTACGAATGGGATTCAGTGAGAAATGGATCCACTGGATGATGATGTGTGTTAGCTCTGTTACTTATTCGGTGCTTATGAACTATGACAAGGTGGGGCCTATTGTACCAGTCGAGGGTTGCGCCAGGGTGACCCATTATCACCCTATTTATTCATATTGGTGGCAGAAGGCCTATCGACTCTAATACATAAGGCTATTAATAGAGGTGATATTCATGGGATACAAGTTTGTCGCGGCGCACTGATGTAGTATCAAAATTAAGTATTTATGTTATCGTCTCCTCAGGGACTGGTGCGATATTCTAAGCCGTTCAACAATCAATATCGTTCTGAGCTAGGGTTGTCGGGTATTTTGTTGTTTCATACACTATCAAACTAAGAATTTATAAATGGGATGAGAGTTAACAGGGAAATAAGTATGTTGGGATTAAACTTCATCAACCTACTCGTACGTATTCTCGGATTTGGGTTGCAGATTCTAATTATCACTCGATATTATCACATATTGCTCAACAACATCA